>ERZ869921.100-NODE-100-length-49402-cov-20.693963_pt1 | contig 49402 bp, 96 predicted proteins | sample MGYA00579310_ERZ869921 | MGnify/ENA primary metagenome ERZ869921 (study PRJEB32216, sample SAMN09231816) | wastewater metagenome | place: USA: Maryland | collected 2016-06-21 | study: EMG produced TPA metagenomics assembly of the PRJNA472060 data set (Reclaimed...
TTAAATCTATAGTAACAGAGTTATTATGGTTTTTAAAGGGTGATACAAATATTAAGTATTTAGTTGAAAATAACTGTCATATTTGGGATGGAGATGCTTATAAGAGGTATGTTAATAGTCCTGAAGTGAAGATTCCATATAGTAAAGAAGATTTTATCAATAAAATTAAAACAGATAAAGAGTGGGAAGATAAGTGGGGTGAATTAGGACCGATTTATGGAGCTGGTTGGCGTAAATGGAATGTAGATACATCTTATTTGGGAAACGGTGAATGGACCGAAAGTAAAGAAATAGACCAAATCCAAAATCTAATCAATGACCTTAAAACAAATCCAGACTCAAGACGATTAATGGTTAGTGCTTGGAATGTAGGTGAATTAGACCAAATGGTACTTCCACCTTGTCATTACGGATTTCAAGTTTATACAAGAGAGTTGAGTGATGAGAAAAGATTTGAAATTTTTATTTTAAAAAATGAAAGAAAATTTAATTGGACTCCTGATAAAAGAATAACATCTGAAGTATTAGATGAATTAAATATCCCAACACGAGCAATCTCTTTAATGTGGAATCAACGTTCAGTAGACACATTGTTAGGTTTACCATTCAACATTGCATCTTATGGTTTGTTACTTAAAATTATTGCTAAGGAAGTGAATATGGTACCCGATGAACTTATAGGTAATTTAGGTGATGTTCATTTATATTCAAACCACATTGAACAGGCAAAAGAACAAATAACAAGAGAGCCATTTGAGTTACCTAAATTATTAGGTAAAGACGAATATCACTATTTGATGGATGTTAATATCCCGTTTGTTGAAAAATTAGATAAATTTAAACCTGATTTTTTTGAATTAGAAAACTATCAATCACACCCAGCAATTAAAGCACCATTATCAAATTAAAAATATAAATTATGTTAGAAATTTTAAAACACTCCCTTGGCCTATGTGGCGAACATTGGCACCCAAACATTTTTACCCTTTTAATAGGTGGATTTGGATCACTACCTATTTTATCGTATATTAAAAGTAAAACAAAAAGTTATGATAACTAGAATACATGTTAACCAACATAATATTCGTTCCAATAAAACCCATGGAACCGATAAACCAGTTATTACTGTTAAACAAGGTAAAAAAAATACATACTGTAATGAAGTTGAAATACTGGGTCCAAGCAAAATTATATATGGTGGACATGGTGTAGATACTAAACCTTTATTGAGTTGTGGAGCCCGTGTTGTAATTGAAACAGAATCAGAAGTTAAAATTAAATAAAAAAGTTATGATAAAAATATTTCATGAGGTACCAAAATGTTTGTTATCTCAAAGTCGCCAATTTACAGATGGAGACTATTGCCTTCCCCATTTACTCGATCAAGATGAAAAATATTTAGAATTTTTTAGAGAATCTAAAAGACAAGGACGTTATATTGTAATGGACAATTCACTACATGAACTTGGTCATGCATATGACACTAATCGTTTACTTCATTGGATAGATGAATTAAGACCAAACGAATTTATAATCCCCGATGTTTGGGAAAACTATATTCAAAGTGTTGTTAATGCTAGATATTGGTCAGGGATTGAATTACCTGAAGAGGTAACTAAAGTAGCTGTAGTTCAAGCTCAAACATTAAATGAAGCATTTTTATGTACTCAAACATATAAAGATTTAGGATATAAAAAAATAGCTTATTCATACGGAGCGTCGTATTACAATGATATCTGCGTTCATCCAAACAAAAATATAGGAAAAGCATTAGGTCGCGTTTATGTTATTTCAACGTTATTAAACCAAAAAGTTCTATCTCAATTTGATAGAGTACATTTACTAGGATGTGCTGTACCTCAAGAATTTGGATGGTATCAAGGAATCGATTGTATAGAATCTATTGATACATCAAATCCTATAATGGCTACTTTAGAAGGCAATATGTATAACATCTCCGGTCTAACTGAAAAACCTAAAGCAAACATGAATGACCACTACAATATTGACATTGAAGATATAGATTTTAATCTTTTAGAAACAAATTTAACATTATTTAAAAATATAAACAATTTACAACATGACAGAAAGTAAAACATTCATGTCTCTATATGAATATAGAGGACACAAAGACACAGACGGTGTAGGAAGACAATTATATGCCTTTGCTCGTATTATAGGAGCTCCTAAAGCACATAAAATAGTACCTCACTCAACACATAGAGGTGGTAGAATAGAAATCTATCCTAAAGAAACAATCGAAACATTTTTCAAAGTAAAAGAATTATTTAATGGAAAATAAAATTCAAACCCCACAACAATTATTTGATCATTTAAAAAAATTACATCCTGACATAAATGCTGGAGGGTCTTTAATATTAAAACAATATGGTTTAATTAATAGAGAGCCTAAAGATGTAGATATAAACACTAACGATGTTGAATTTTTAAAATTCTCTAAAATGCTTTCAAAAATATCTCCATGTAAAAACAAATCATATTACCCTAATGAATCTCATTTTAGATTTAATATACATGGTATTGATGTATGTGTATTTAATTTAGAAGGAAAAGAAAAATATAATCTACAACAAATATTAGAAGCTAAGAAAATATATGCTTCAAAATCTTCTACTCCTAGTGGTATGAAACATAATCGTGATTTGCAACATATTAATAAATTTCTTTGCGATCATCCAAAAATCCACAAGCTATTAATAAATTCCGGGGAATTAACAAAAGACTTTATTATATTACCACCAGCTCACCCAATACCAACGGATGAATTACCTTTTTAATATTAAAATATGGAAAAAAATAAAAAACATGTAGTAATATCACTTTCAGGTGGTATGGACTCAAGTACATTGTTACTTAGATGTCTAAAAGAATATGATAGTGTAACAGCTATCTCATTTGATTATTTTCAAAAACACAAAGTAGAACTTGAACGTGCCCAATCATTGGTAGATTATATTAATGGTGAATTTAAAAGTAATATTCAAATTCATGGGGATTCATTTCCCGGAGTAAAATACCGCGTTATTAAACTTGATGGTTTAACAGATCTACTTAACTCAACTTTAGTAACAGGTGGAGATGATGTACCTGAAGGACACTATGCTGAAGATAATATGAAAGCAACTGTAGTTCCAAACCGTAACAAAATATTTGCTTCAATCACTCAAGCAGTAGCGTTATCTGTAGCTCAAAAAACAGGCGAAACATGTGATATAGCAATGGGAATCCATGCAGGTGATTTTTCGATCTACCCAGACTGTAGAGCTGAATTCCGCGATGCTGATGATGCTGCTTTCCGTTTAGGTAATTGGGGAGCTGAAAAAGTAGGTTATTTTACTCCATATATTCATGGAATGAAGTTTGATATTCTAAAAGATGGAGAAATATTATGCGAAGAACTAGGTCTTAATTTTGATGAAGTTTATTCCCGCACAAATACTTCATACAAACCAACCCCAGAAGGTTGGAGTGATTTTAGATCAGCATCATCAGTTGAACGAGTAGAAGCATTTATTAAATTAGGTCGCCCTGATCCTGTAGTTTATGGGGAAAATGGTAAAATTGTTCCTTGGGAAGTTGTTAAAGCTCACGTAGAAAAAGTTTTAGAAGAAAATGGAAAATAAATCTTGTGGGGCAATCGACCTTGATCGATTGCCCACATATTTATAACCATGGAAACAAAATTATGTAAAACTTGTAATACTGAAAAACTCTTAACGACTGAGTTTTGGCATAGGTCTAAAAGTAAAAAAGATGGGTGGGAATATAGTTGTAAAGAATGTGTTAAAGAAAGAACACGAAACAACTACTATTCAAATAAAAAAAAGTGGAATGAAACTACAAAACGAAACCATCGTAAACGTAGAGAAAAGCTCCAAGAACTTAAAGCAAACCTATCTTGTACCAAATGTAATGAACAGAGACATTGGCTTCTAGATTTTCATCATATTGATCCATCCCAAAAAGACTTCCAGCTTTCACAAGGTGAAAGATACGGGTGGGAAAAAGTACAAGAAGAAATTGATAAATGTGTAGTTTTATGTTCAAATTGTCATAGAGATTTTCACTACCAGGAAAAACAAACCGGAATAAATATAAAAGAATATTTAAAATAAAAAATCATGAATAAAAATTTAAATCACATGCCTGATCAAAAATGGCACAAAATCGTAAGTTTTATCAAATCTGGAACTAGAATAGCAGGTTATATTCTTTTACCAATAGACTTGGCATTTGCAACAGGAGTTCTTATATTTAGCGAAGTTATAGGAATAATAGAAGAATTAGTATAATGCGCAAATCAAGAATTGAAGAACCACAATATGTTGTTATGAATGACAAAGATGAAGTATTTATAGGAATGCTAGGAGGTAGTTTTGTTTTTTCCCCAAAATGGGAAGAAGCAAAACCCCTTCATTTATCAAATACAAAACTATTAACTTTAGGTGGGAAATGCATTCTAATAGAAAGAAACGAATTTTTTAATTAAATATAAATCATGGCTAGATCATATCAAAATTATAAACAAAATCTAAATGAACAAGAACAAAGACTGTTTGAAATAGGACAGCTTGTCCAGCCGTATGAAAAGGATTTTTTATTTATAGAAAAAGGTATAGATATATTAATAGAATTTAAAGATGACCAAAAAAATAACATTAAAGTTATTTTTCATAGATTTAAAGAAGGATCAAATGGATTTGAAATAGAATTTACTATAAATGGATTTAGTGGAGAGGCTTTTAAGACAGATACCAAACATTTTTTTAAAATAATATCTACCGTAATTCAAGCTATAAATGAATTTATTGAAAAATATCAACCTACTCAATTATTTATTGAAGGTTTAGATAAAGAATATAAAGAAGGGCAAAAAAATAAAATATGGTTACAATATATTAAAGTAAACCTAAATGCAGATGATTATGTTATAGGAAACCATAAAAACGGATTTATGATACAAAATAATAAAATAAATTAAAAACAAATAAAACAATGAAATATTTACAATTCTCTGCCGCATGGTGTCAACCATGCAAAATGTTAACCCCAATTATGGAACAAGTAAAAGCCCAAGGTATCCCCGTTGAAAAAATAGACGTAGATACTAACCCAGATATGTCAACAAAATTTGGTATCCGAAGTATTCCTACTGTTATTTTAGTAGACAATAATGGAAACGAAGTTAAACGTACAACTGGAGTCCAAACAGCAGACTTTTACATAAGTAACTTTAAATAATATAAAATGGAAAAATTTCAATCAACAAAATTATTCGATGGATATTCAGCATGTTTCCGTCAATGGAAAGCAGATGGAACACATTGTAGATTCCTTCACGGATATGCTGTATCTTTTAGAGTATGGTTCGAAGGAGAATTAGATCATAGAAATTGGGTATTTGATTTCGGTGGGATGAAAAGAGCAAAAAATACTATAAATGGTATGATGCCTAAAGATTATTTTACATATTTATTAGACCACACAACAATTGTAGCTCAAGACGATCCATATTTAGATAAATTCAAACAAATGGACGCAGATGGTATTATCCAATTAAGAATCATGAATAATGTAGGATGTGAAAAATTTGCTAAATATTTATATAATACTATTAACAACTTTTTAGTTTTAGAAACTGAAGGGAGAGTTAAAGCAATCAAAGTGGAAGTTTATGAACACGAAAGAAACTCAGCATCATATGGGGAGTAGTTTAAAAACATATAAATCTCAAGCTTTAAAAAGAATAATTAAAGAAGTAATTTATGAAGTTTTTGATAGTAACCCTCTACAAACCGTATTTACAATAACACCTTCAGAGGATGGATATTCTACTGAAAACTTTAAAGATGAAGAAGGAAATTCAATTAAAGTTATTTTCCATGATGTTGGAAATGAAATATATGAATTAGACTTTACAGTAAACGGAAATAGCTTTGCTAATCCTAATATAAATTATACTGTTAAACAATACTCAAAATTACTCCATACTGTAGCAAAAGCAACCTCACAGTTTTTGCAACAAATAGAACCTAAAGGATTACAAATAGATGGAGCTGATTCTTTTACTAAAATTTTAAAAAGAAAGGAAGCTGATGGTCAAAAGAATTTTATATATGATTATTTTATATCAAAAATAGATAATGATCATGATTATAAAATTGATAGACTGCAAAGAGGTAACTTTAACCTAATAAAAAAATAAATGATAAATAAAATGATAAATAAAATAACTTATAAAGAAGAACCATCATTATTTAATGATATAGTTGAATTTTCAATAGATAATGATATGGATCATAGAAGAGGATCAAATTTCTATAGAACAGATATTATAGAGTTAACACCTGAAGATAAAGAATATTTTACCGAAGTAGAAAACTTTGAACAATATTTAGGTACTTGGAGAACTAATACCGTAATTTGGGATAGTGAGTATGGATGGGATGAGACCTTCTCAGAATTAACTAGAGTTGAAAAAAAAGAAAAAATTACATATGAATGGATAGAAGTGAAATAATTATGAGTAAACCTGTCTTTATAATCAAAACCAAGTAAAAATATGAAATTAAATTTAGTAAAAGGAGGGATATTCCCTATAAAAGGTAATCTAAATGAAGATTCTACCGGATTTAAACACTCAGGTACCTTTCAAGGTGAGGGTAAATTAACAGGAACATCATGTTTATTTATAAGAACGTCTACTTGTAACTTAAGATGTGCATGGAAAGGATTAGATGGAAATGGATCATTATGTGATACCCCGTATTCTAGTCATAATGCAGAAACAAACCATATGGAAATAGATGAAATTATAGACATAGTTATAGAAAATACGGTCCCACAATATATAAATCATGTAGTAATATCTGGGGGTGAACCTACAATGCAAAGTGAGGCTTTATTAGAATTATTAAAAAGATTAAAAGACCTTAACTATCACATTACTATTGAAACCAATGCTACAAGGTTCAATGATGAATTCTGTAAATATATAGATTTAGTATCAATGTCTCCAAAATTATCTTCCTCTACCCCATGGGTTGAAAACCTAAAAAATTCAGGGGTGGAATATAAACAAAAATGGGCTGAAAAACATGAAAAAGATAGAATTAATATTAATGCTATTCAAAATTATGTTAATGGGAGTAAATTACATAAAAATGATTTTCAATTGAAATTTGTAATAGCAGATGAAAAAGACATAAATGAAATCGAGGATATTTTAAGTCAACTTAATAATGTTTCTCCTTCTGACATATGTTTAATGCCTGAAGGGGTAGATATAAATACATTGAATTCACGAACAGGATGGGTAGCAGAACAGGCTCTTAAACGTGGATGGAGATTTTGTCCAAGATTACATATTATGATGTTTGGAAAAAACAGATATGTATAATAATTTGGTCCCTTAAATATTATTTCATATATTTAAATAAATAAAGTTATAAAATGGAACTATTAAAAAAGTCAAACGGTAATCTTCCCCGTACACAAAAAGAAATAGATAAAATGATAGATAAAGCCTCTAAAGCGTATGGAGATTTCCTTACAGCTGTTGGTTTTGACTATAAAGCAGATAGACAAACTGAAGATACACCTCGTCGTGTAGCCAAAGCATGGTTAAAAGACCTAATTGTAGGATCAATTACAGACGAACCTAACATTACAGTATTCCCAAATGATGAAAACTACGATGGTTTAGTTATCCAATCAGGTATTCCAATTGTTAGTATGTGTGCACATCACAATTTAGCATTTACAGGTTTTGCAACTGTAGCTTATGTACCTGCTGAAAATGTAATTGGTTTATCTAAATTAAATCGTATTGTAGAATGGTTTTCACGTAGACCACAAATGCAAGAATCTTTAACTCAACAAGTTCATGATTATATCACAGAAAAAATGGATTGCCCATCAGTAGCAGTTAGTATTGCTTGTAAACATACTTGTTGCTCTCATAGAGGTATCAAACATCCATCTGTAATGACTACAAATAAATTTTCAGGTGTGTTTATGGAACCTAACAATATGATTCGTGAAGAATTTTTACATGCAATTGAGATTAACGGAACTAAAATGAAATAAAATGTTTTATAATATCCAAATAGAAAAAGTAGATGAAAATTATAATACTATGTTGACTGCTCAATCTAGAGTAACATCAGAAATGATAGCAGAGTGTAAAGACATAGATGTTTTAGAATTAACTATGATAAAAACATTAGAATTGTTTAGAGCAAAAGAAAATTCCATCAACCAAAAAATAGAAATAAAAATAATACAAAAAAACATAAAATGAGAAATATAACTATAAAATTTATTAAATGGTTATCTAATAAAGTTGGATATGTACCATTTGTTTCTGAAGTAGAAACATTCAATGCAACAATGGGAAAACATTGGCAAAATAGAACTTTACCTACAATTAATCAAGAAGATGCTGAATTTGTAATTAATTTCATCCAAGAGGAATTAGATGAATTAAAAGAATCAGTTAAAGAAAATGACATTGTTGGGATATTTGATGCCATTTTAGATATTACTTATGTAGGCTTAGGAAACGGCGCTTTAGTATTTGGATTAAAAGATAAAATCGAAGCAGGTTATGCTGAGGTGCAAGCTTCAAACATGTCTAAAATATGCAAAACTGAAGAAGAGGCCATTGAAACGGTAAAAGTTAGAAGTGAACAACAAGGTCGCCCGTGTCATTATGAAAAGGTAGGAGATGGTTATGTTGTATATAGAGATGATATGAAGGTTATGAAGTCAATCAATTATTTCAAACCAAATTTAAAACAGTTTTTGAAATAAAAAATGTCATTTTTAAATAGAAAAGCTTGTCTCTCGGCAAGCTTTTTTGTATCTTAGAGGGATGATAGAAAAGGAATCTAATATATTTATAATAAAATGAAAAAATGCAATACATGTTTAGAAATTAAACTTCTATCAAATTTTCCAAAAAATAAAAGACAAAAGGATGGGTATCATTATATATGTAAATCTTGTAGAAAAAAATATAACACGGCCCATCAAAAAATAATAAAAGAATATAGAGAAAATAATAAAGAAAAAATAAAAAATCAAATTCAAAAATGGAAATCAGATAATCCTGAAAGAGTAAAAGAATTATGGAGAAAAAATAATGCAAAAAAAACCAAAGAAAAAATAAAACTAAATAATCAACAACAAAAAGAATACATAAAAAAATGGAACAGAAAAAAATACCATTCAGACACCCACTATAAGATTTCTCAAATTCTCCGTATACGTTTAATAGATGCTTTAAAAAATAAAACTAAAAAAACAAAATCATCATTGAAACTTTTAAGTTGCACATTAGAAGAATGTAAAATATATTTAGAATCCAAATTCCTCCCTGAAATGTCCTGGGAAAATCATGGTGAAATTTGGGAAATAGATCATATTAGACCTTGTGCTTCTTTTAATTTGGAGGATGTTAAACAACAAAAAGAATGCTTCCATTATTCTAACTTACAACCTCTTTTTAAAACAAGTGGAATAGCAAAATCTTTTGGGTATATTGATCAAATAGGAAATAGAAATAAAAAAAATAAGTTTTAATGTATCAAGCAGTTTATTATTCAAGAACACCAGGCCCGGATCAATACTATTACTATTTACGTGATTCTGATAAAGGTATTAAATGTTTTCAATATTTTCCTACTGTCTATAAGTTAGACGATGAAGGTGAATATGAAACATTGTTTGGAGATAGATGTACTCCTGTTAAAGGTAAATTTGATAGAAAAGACCCTACCATACTTGAAAAAGATATTTCTAAAGAACTAGTTTTACTTAGAGATTTATACTATAAAACAGATGATAAACCAAAATATCACAATATAGTTTATCTAGATATTGAGATTGAAATTCTAGGACCACTAAACCCAGTAACTATTAAAGAAGCAAGAGCTGAAATAACAGCCATTGCTTTAATGGATGCTAACATTAAAGAAAAAATATGTTTTATCTTAGATAAAGAGCATAAACTAGAAGAAATTTCTATAGGCACAAAACAAGTTATACCTTGTTCTTCAGAAAAAGACCTAATCAAAAAATTCTTAAGCAAATGGGAACAAATGGATCCTACAATTGTAGTAGGATACAACAGTGATTTCTTTGATATGCCTTACCTTTACTATAGAATCCAAAAAGTATTGGGAGATGAAGTTAACAGATTATCTCCAATAGGTAAAATTGAAGAAAACGCTGCCAATCCAAACTCACCTATTAAAATAGGATTAGTTAACTGTCTTGACTTTATGCTTTTACTTAAAAAGTATATTATGAAAGAAGAACAATCCTATAAGTTAGGTGATATAGGAACCAAATATGCTAAACTAGGTAAAGTAGAGTACAATGGATCTTTAGATAAATTGTTTAAAGAAGATATAGACAAATACATTGACTATAACATTCGAGACGTTGAAATTATAGAGGCATTAGAAGAAAAACTTAAATTCGTTGAGTTAACAGTTCTTATCTCTCACCTATGCCATACCCCATATGAATCAATATACTACAATACTGAATTAAATGAAGGTGCTATATTAACATATCTTAAAAGAAAAAACATTATAGCCCCAAACAAACCAACCACAACAAACCCCTCAATTAAAGAATTAGAGATAGGAGATCATGTAACTCATCAACGAAACACTCCAACAGTTGAAGGCATCATTTATGACATAAAAGATAATTTAGTTACAGTTAAAACTCTATCAAATCAACTTGTAGTAAGATATTTAAAAACAGTTAGAAAGAAAGATTCATATGCTGGAGGATATCTCCTAGACCCTAAACCAGGACTATATTCAGATTTATCCGATCTTGACTTTACCTCACTATATCCTTCAATCATCAAATCTCTCAATTTGGGTATTGAAACATTAATAGGAAGAATAGTAACAAAAAACAACTATGAACAAACCAATTCACTTGAAAAGTTAAAAGAAAAACCTCAAGATGAAATTATTTCAATTCAAAGATTAGATAGAAAAACATATAGATTAAGAGACGCTAAAATCAAAATAAGCGACCTAATAGAACTAATTGAAGAAAACAAATGGTCTATTTCAGCCAGTGGAGCTTTTTATAGAACAGACATTAAAAGTATTGCCTGTGAAGTATTGGAAGATTGGTTCGATAAAAGGGAACATTATAGAGCACTTAAGAAAACAGCAGGTAAATCCGAAGATTGGGCAAACTATAAATTATATGACCTGTATCAAATGGCCTTTAAGATCTTACAGAATGCCTTATATGGTACATATGCTATTAACTCTTGGAGATTTACTGATGGATTTAAAATATGTTCTGCTGCCATTACAAATAGTGGTCAGAGATTGACTCAAGAATCTATTATATTTGTAAACCAATATATTTCAGATCAATTAGGAAAAAAAACCACAGAATATGTGAGAGCAAGTGATACCGATTCACTATATATGGAATTAACAGAATTGTTACTTCACCGTAATCCTGATTTAGATTATAGTAACCGTGAAGAAAAAATTAAACGATTATTACTATTAACAGACGAGTTACAGGCAAAATCAAACGAGAATCTCAACAATATATCCCAGGACCTGTTCAATATTGTAGACAAACATTACTTTGTTTTAAAACAAGAAGTTATCGCTGAAAAAGCATATTGGGCTGGAAAAAGACGTTATGCAATGTATATTGTGAATAAAGAGGGATTGGAAATTGAAGAATTAGAGATGAAAGGTTTGGATATTATGAAATCAAATTTCCCACCATTATTTAAAAACTTTGGAGAAGAGTTATTGAAAAATATTCTATTCGGTAAATCTAAAACAGAAATAGATGAGGATGTAATGAACTTTAAAGATTCTCTAAAAACCATAGATTGGAAACAACTGTTAAAACCTACAGGTCTTAAGAAACTAGATGAATATATTGAAAGAAAACCAACATCAGGTGAACTATTTTCAAAACTTAAATTAAAATGTCCTGTCAACACAAAAGCAGCTATTGCTACAAACGATATTTTAAGATTTAAAAAATTAAATGTTCAATACCCTGAATTTTCATTAGGAGATAAAATGTATATAGCAATGTTAAAACCAAACCCATACCAGTTAACTGTAATTGGATTAAATGGTTATAACGATGCACCTGAAATATTAGAAATTGTAAATAAATACATTGACAGAGAAGGACTATTTGATAGTATTATTAGAAATAAACTAGAAAACTTGTATCAAGATTTAGGATGGAGTTTACAACTTAACGAACACGTTTCTAAATTCTTCAACTTTTAATTTGGACTTTAAAATAAAAAATTGTATATTTAAACTAAAAAAAACATGGCATTAACATCACAAGCAATTAGAAAAGGTATTATTATCAAATTCAATAACAAAGAAGTAACTAAACAAGAAGTACTAGACTTTAGTAAATATTGGGATGAAAAACAAGAATCATTTTTTAGAAAAATGCTCAAAATGGGAGGTGAATTTAGTATGAAAGGAATAGATATCTCAATCAGAGTAGAAGAACAATTATATAATTCTAAAGGATTAAAAGACCAAGGTATAATTACCGTCCCAGGATTAGATACAAGATTTTAAAATATAAATAAATGATAAATAAACAGGTTTTAACGTCTATAATAGACAAATATTATTTGGGTTTAAACGAATCCGTTAAATGGATTGTTAAAGATAATACATTAGAAATTAAATTCATGACACCTACCAAAGATGTTATAGGTAGTGTTAAATGCAATGATTTTAAATTTGAAGATTGCGACTTAGCAATCTACGATACTAAAAAATTATCTAATTTGATTAGTATATGTTATGGTGATCTATTTTTAGAAGTAGAAAAAACCAATAAACTATGCACTAAATTACATATCTCGGATAATAATTTTAACTTGACATACGCTCTATCAGACCCGTTATTGATTGGTAAAACGGGTACTGTAAATGTACCTGAATGGGCTGTTAAATTAACTTTAACTATTGAAGATATAAACAACATTATCAAAGCAAAATCAGCATTATCTGGAATAGATAATATGTTAGTTACAACAGATAAAAGTTTAGATGATGAGCCACTATGTAGATTTATCTTTGGAGATGAATCTGGTCATAACAACAAAATTACATATCAAATATTAGGAGATGTAACTGAACAAAATCTTAAAATACCATTTAATTCAGATATATTTAAAACTATTCTCCAATCAAACAAAGATATGGAATCAGCATATTTGAACATGAGTAAAGATGGTCTTATGCAAATGGTGTTCAATACACCAACTACTACAAGCGAATATTTTATAGTAAGAAAAGCGGAGTCAAACTTTTAAAAAATGTTTGGCTTCCCACTCCTTCCTTCGTATATTCAAGTTACACAAATAAATAAGTTATATGATCATTATCAAAGACCCCATTTTAAAACCATTTTATGTAGGTAAAGATGCCTATAACTACACAGTATTTGAAACAGTACCTGCTACTTTAAGTGGAAAAGGACGTAGAAAAAAAGATGCTGTTGTTGAATTAGATCCCGATGGAAAAACATATGATAAGCCGCTAGGATATTATACTACATTAGGAAATGCTATTGGAGCAATAGCTAAACAAAAAACACCTAAAACCACTACATTTTCATCTCTTAGAGAGTATATGGATGAATTAAAATCAATTAACCAAGAAACACAAAACCTTATAAATAAAATAAATTTATGAATTTAGAAGCATTATTCGATGCCGTTATTGTTAAACCTCTATCTCAAGAAGAGCAATCTTACGGCAACATTATTGTCCCTGATATGGGAAAAGAAAAAAATGAAAAAGCAACAGTTGTGGCTGTTGGACCAGGTAAACACACGATCACTGGAGATTTTATTAAAACTCAAATCCAAATCGGAGATGTTGTAATTTTACCAACAATGGGAGCTACCCGTTTAGAACACGATGGGGAGGAATTTTATGTGATACCTGAAAATCAAATCCTTGCTAAGGTAAGTGAAAACTCTTAACAGAAAACCAAATTTTAGCATATTTATAATAAAACAATAATATGCAAATGTATTACATATATACTTTAGAAAAAGATGGGGAAATATTTTATGTTGGTAAAACTAATAATATTCAAAATAGATTAAAATCTCATCGAATAACATACGGGGATGTTAAAATTGAAATTTTATCTGAAACATATGATTGGAGAGAAGAAGAAAAATATTGGATATTACAATTAAAAATTTGGGGGTTTAATTTAATTAATAAAAATAAAGGAGGTGGAGGTGAAAGCTTTAAAAGTGAAAAAACTAAAAAAGCCATTAGTCTTAACCAACCAAAAAATAAAAATAGAAACCCTCAAACCAATATAAAAATTGGATTATCTAATAAAGGATTAAAGAAAAAACCATGTAGTGAGGAAAGAAAAGAAAAAATAAGAAAAGCTAATATGGGAAAAAAATTCAATTTAGGTAAAAAATATAATACTCTATCTTTTAAAAAAGTTATCCAATATGATATACAAGGTACCGTTATTAAAGAATGGGATTCTGTAAAAGAAATTCTTTTATTTCTAAATAAAAAACAAACAAATGATATGGTTTATAGATGTTGCCAAGGCAAAATACCATCAGCTTATGGTTTTATTTGGAAATACAAGAAAAATTAAATATATTAAAAATTAAAAATGAACAATAAAATGGATTTAAGAAAAGAAATCAAATTAGGCCCAGAAGCCAGAAGAGAATTAATGGAAGGAATTGATATCCTTGCAGATGCAGTTGTTTGTACTTTAGGTCCAAACGGAAGAAACGTATTAATCGAAAACGATCAACAAGCCCCATTATCAACCAAAGACGGTGTAACAGTAGCTAAAAGCGTAAATGTTAATGGTCGAATTAAAGATTTGGGAGTTAAAATGGTTCGTCAAGCAGCAATGCAAACAGCAGATAAAGCTGGAGATGGAACAACAACTTCAACTTTATTAGCACGTGAAATGGTAAAAGCTGGATTACAACATATTAATAATGGTGTAAACGCAGTAGAAGTAAAACGTGGTATTGATGCAGCTGTTAAACAAGTAGTTGAATGTCTTAGAGAACAAGTAGCAGAAGATATATCAAATGAAGGACAACTAGAACAAATCGCTACCATTTCAGCAAACAACGATTCTGAAGTAGGTAAATTAATTGCTACTGCAATTGAAAAAGTAGGTAGAGATGGTGTAGTTCATATTGAAGAATCAAAATCAGATGAAACATATCTTGAAACAGTAGAAGGTATGCAGTTTGATAGAGGATATAAATCACCATACTTTGTTACAGACAATAGTACAATGACTTGTACTTTAAATGATCCATATATCTTAATTGCAGATCAAAGATTTACTCAAGTAAAAGATTTACTTCCAATTCTAGAGCACGTTTCAACAACAAACAAACCATTATTGATTATCGCTGAAGATATTGATGGTGAAGCATTAGCTACATTAGTAGTAAACAAAGCAAGAGGAATTATCAAAGTATGTGCTGTTAAAGCTCCTGATTTTGGAGATAGAAGAAAACTTATCCTTGAAGATATTGCTACACTAACAGGTGGAACTGTATTTGATAAAGATAAAGGAATGAAACTTGATAGATTCAGCTGGGATTGGTTTGGATCAGCTCGTACAGTTACCATCTCTAAAGAACAAACTACAATTGTAGATGGTAAAGGAAATGAAACAGATATCAACAGTAGAATAGAAGATCTTCAAAAACAAATCGACAACGCTAAAACACCATTTGAAAGAGAACAACTTCAAAATCGTTTAGCTAAAATGGTAGGTGGGGTATCAATCATCCATGTTGGAGGATTTACTGAAACAGAAATGAAAGAGAAAAAAGACCGTGTTGATGATGCTTTGAATGCAACTAAAGCAGCTGTTGAAGAAGGTATTGTACCTGGTGGTGGATCTGCTCTATTGTATGCTCGTGAAGCTATTACTAATACTAAAGAAGATAAAGATAGTAGTGTTCATTTAGGTAAAAGTATTGTTTATAAAGCGTGTGGGAAACCATTCGAACAAATTCTTAAAAATGCTGGACTGAATGATAGTGAAATTTACCCAATCCTAAGCGAAATAGGAAAACAAGGTAAAGGTGGAACTAAACCATGGTATGGTTTCAATATTAAAAAAGAAGCTATAGTAAACATGAAAGAAGCAGGAATTATTGACCCAGCTAAAGTAACTCGTACAGCATTAGAAAATGCCGCTTCTGTAGCTGGAGGAATATTACTTACTGAATGTATTATAGCTCAACACCCTGAAGTAAAAGATCAATCACCTGAAATGCCAATGTATTAAAAAAAAACAGAGGGGAGAGAAACATCTCCCCTTTTAATACTGCCTCAGCGTTTTCCCATGCTTTTATTATATTTATAATAAAAAAATATGAATATAACAAAAATATATCTAGTTGAAAATTGTTACGGAGACCCTAATAAAGTTTATATAGGTAAAACTAAAACCACCAGAGAAAAAGACCATAAAAAAACATATGGTGATCAAATAACATATACTTATATAGACGAAATAAATAGTTTAAACAGAGAAGATTGGGAACCCTTAGAAAGTTATTGGATAGAACAATTTAGACAATGGGGATTTGAGATTCAAAATAAAAATAATGGAGGTAATGGCCCCGAATATCAATCTATCATTACAAAAGAAAAAATTTCCAGATCGCTCCAGGGAATAAAATGGAATATTAATAGAAATCAAAAAATATCCAATTCTAATAAAATACATTACATTCCTGGTAGTGATAGGAATCAAAAAATATCATCTGCACTTAGTGGAAGAAAATATAGTTTTGAAACAATACTAAAACTATCTAAACCAAAACCCCATGGATTTGGAGAAAAAATCAAAAGTGAAGAAAGAAATAAAAAAATAGGTAAAGCTAATTCTAAACCTATAATTCAAATAAAAGATGATTATATTATAAACCAATATGAAAGTACAACTCAAGCAAGTCATATTACTGGAGTTAAAATAGGGAATATTAATTCTTGTCTTAAACAAAAATCTAAAACTGCTGGGGGGTTTATATGGAAATATAAAGGGGACATATTAAATTTAGAACAACATAAAGGATCATTAAATAAAAAAAATGGAAATAAAGGAAATTGAAGAAAACATACTTATTGCTACTAGAGTAAAAGGTGGAGATACTTGGAGATTAAAAATAGATGGAGATAATGGACCCATCTACAAATCCTTAACAGACACACTCCAGGCTTATTTTGATCAATCAGAATTTAGAGGATCATATAGATTAGACCCCCTAGATAGTAAATTATACGCTATCCAAACTAAAGAAGTTGAAGTACCAGTAGAACAACCTAAAACATATAGTTTTTATGGAGATGTTTTTAGACAGGGAATATAATATTTGGAAATATAAAGAATAGTTTGTATATTTAATCAAAAATTAAGTTATGAAAGATCATGGATTGTTGGTGGAGAAATATAGGCCCACTAGTTTAGAATATTTTGTTGGAAATGAGCATATTAAAAAAACAATGTCTCAATACCTAGATCAAAATGATATTCAAAATTTTATCTTTTATTCCACCCCAGGAACCGGTAAAACTACATTAGCTAAACTAATAGTTAAAAATTTAGATTGCGATTATCTTTATATTAACGCCTCAGATGAAAGAGGTATTGAAACTATTAGAGATAAAGTATCAGGTTTTGCAAGTACAATGTCTTTCAAATCTATCAAAGTAGTAATATTGGATGAAGCAGATTTCTTAACTATTCAAGCTCAAGCATCACTTCGAAATGTAATTGAAACATTTTCTAGAAATACAAGATTTATATTAACTTGTAATTTTGTAGAGAGAATAATCGATCCACTCCAATCACGTTGTCAAGTACTTAAAATTGTACCTCCAACTAAAAAAGATGTAGCTAAACATGCTGCTTGGATATTAGATCAAGAAAAAATATCATTTGAATTAGAAGATGTGGCTACAATTGTAAACCAATTCTACCCCGATCTACGTAAAATTCTTAATACTATTCAATTATCTACACATAACAATACACTTACTGTAGATAAATCAATACTCGTTTCATCCAACTATATGACGCAGATTCTCAAATTATTATGCGGTAAAAAACCGGATTGGAAGGAAATTAGACAGATTATAGCTAATAGTGGTACTTCAGATTTTGAAGAATTATTTAGATACCTATTTGATAATGCTTCTATATACGCCAGTGGGTTTGAGGGAATGGTAGCTGTTTATATCAATGAATATTCATATCAATCTCAATTTCGTGTGGATAAAGAAATAAATTGTATGGGTTTAATTGCTCGTCTTATTGAACTTACTCAAAATAAAGTAATAAAAGGTTAATTCTTTGTCAATTTTGAAATAATTTACCATATTTATAATTAACATTGATAATGAAATAAAATATGGATATTACAAGCATTTATTATTTAACTTTAGAAGATAATATTCCCTTTTATGTAGGTAAAACCCACACCACATTAAAACGAAGACTTTACACTCATTGGAGGATGAGCAATAATAAAAATATTCAAATCCATTCAATAGATGAAATACCAACTAATGAATGGAAATTTTGGGAGTGTTATTGGATTGAACAATTTAAAATTTGGGGTTTTGATTTAAAAAATAAAAATAATGGGGGAGGAGGTTCTACAAAATGGACTCAAGAACAAAAAAATAACCCTTTAAGAAAAAAACGTTTATCTCAATCTTTAAAAGGAAAAATATTAGGAGTAGAAGGTTATTGGAGAAATAAAACCCATACTAAAGAAACAAAACAAAAAATGTCTATGGCTCATAAAGATATCCCATTAAGTAAAGAACATAAACAAGCTATAAGTAAAGCTATGATAGGACATTCTAAAACAGAAGAATGGAAAAAAAATTTAAGTAAATCCTCTACAGAATCTTTTGGAAGAAAAGTAATACAACAAGATTTAGAAGGTAATATAATCAAAGAATGGGATAGTGGAAAACAAGCCGCCCAAGAATTAGGATTAAATTATACAGCTATTAATAATTGCTGCCGATTTAATGCTAAAGATGATAAGCGTAAACGAGATAAAGATAAATTAGGAAAATACACTTCCTGTTCGTATATTTGGGAATATAAAATTTAAAGTACTATGATAAAAGCAAACGAATTAAGAATAGGAAATTTAGTCCATACTAATTTTGAAAGGGAAAAGCAAATTACTGATATTAAACCAATTGATTTTAGAGAAAATTATCTTAATCTATACGACCCAATTCCTTTAACAGAAGAATGGTTATTAAAGTTTGGATTTGAGAAAGAAAACATATTATCTGATGGTACTATTTCATTTAAATTTAATCCATATTTTTATTTTAACCCCTTAAAAAAAGAAGGATATATTTGTATCCACACACCACCCATCAAATATGTACATCAACTACAAAACTTATATTTTTCATTAACAGGAGAAGAATTAAGAAGCAAAATTAACTAAAAAATAAATTATGGGATTTTTATCAAACTTAATAAGTGCCTCAGTAAAAACAGTCTTAACCCCAGTAGCTGTAACAAAAGATGTTGTAAACATCGTAATTGGAGAAGAACCTGAATCTACCAAAAAATTATTAAAATCAGCAGTAAAAGATGTTGAAGATAGTTTTGATGATTTAGGTGATGGGGAAATGTTATAATATTCAAAACCTAAAGTAATATGATGAAATCAAACGAATTAAGGATTGGAAATTTTGTTCTACAAGACAATGAATTAATAGCAGGAATAGTATCAAACACTCTACATAAATTTAGTATTGGTCAAATTTATTTACAACCAATACCATTAACAGAAGAATGGTTATTAAAGCTTGGTTTTGAAAGACAAGAAAATAATTGGAAAACTTTGAATTTACATTTTGCAACCATTAGTTGGGAAAGATTAGCTGGTACCGCTTTGTCGTTTGAAAAAGAAAGCATCTATTTACCACATATTAAATTCATTCATCAACTTCAAAACCTATATTTTACATTAACAGGAGAAGAATTAACAATTAAACCATGATAAATTTCCTTAGATATCTAATTATTTGGATTTCTCAAAACTTGTCCGTACCTTTCTGGACAGTAGGTCATATTCACTTAATGCACACTGTCTATGAAGATATACACGAGATAATAGCATCTTGTGGAATGAACATTATAGTAGCTATAGGATTCTATTTAGATTATAAACAACAACATAAAAATAAATAAAAATGGAAAATCAACCACAATTAAACATTGACTTAAAGTCAACAACATCAATCGAAACACCAGATGGAAACAAAATCTTTCAACAAGGAGTCATCTTGCGTAAGGTTTCAAAATTTATAACGGGAACAAAAGAAGATAGTATTCTTCCTATTCCTGTATTTTATGATCCTCAAACTAATAAAATATTAGAAGGTACCATCCCTACAGAATTAAGAGAAGAATATAAAGATTATACTTTCCTACAATAAACTTAACTACTTATTTTTCCTACCATATTTATAATAAAAAATATATGGTAGGAATATATAAGATAACAAATCCTCAAGGTAAAGTTTATATTGGTCAATCATCAAATATAGAAAACAGATTTAAATATTATAAAAGATTAGCTTGTAAAAAACAATGTAAACTATATAATTCTCTTCAAAAATATAAACCAGAGAATCATATATTTGAAGTTATTGAAGAATGTAATATTATTTATTTAAATCAAAGAGAAGAGTTTTGGATCAAACAATATAATAGTGTAAAAAATGGATTAAATTTATGTTATGGTGGGGAAGGAGGAGGAAATAAATCTTTAGAAACTAAAATAAAAATGAGAATCTCTCATAAAGGAAAACAACATAATATAGAAACTAAAGAAAAAATATCTAAGTCTAAAAAATACCATCCTATGTATGACTACAAATGGAAAGAAAAAATTAAAAATTCTCTTATAGGAAGGAAAATAACATGGGCTGATAAAATTAGTAAATCTAAAACAGGACATCCTTCATCTTTTTTAGGTAAACAGCATACAAAAGAAACAAAAGAAAAAATGAGTAATTATAGAAAAATCCATTATAAAAATACCCACAAAACAAAAATAATAATTCAGTATGATTTAAATGATAATATGATAAAAGAATATAATTCATTAAAATCTGCAGAGATGGAGAATAACCCCCAAGGTAAAGTGAAAAATAATATTTCTTCATGTTTAACAGGTAAACAAAAAACAGCATATGGATTTAAATGGAAATACGAAAAATAAAACAAAAAATATATTTGATTGGATTGAAGAAATTACTTACAAAAAATCATCTATAGAATCATTTACCCCAGAGGACTGGGATAAAAATTTTAATTCATGGCTTATTCACCGCTATATAAGTATGAATCAAGATTATATTGATATTGCTAATCTTGTACAAAAAATCAACCCCCAAAATAAAAAACAAATTTATTCAATTTATAAAGAGATGATACCTAAAAGAAAAATGTGGCTTAAGTATATCAAAAATGAAGCTAAAAAAGAACAAAAAGAATTGGAAGAATATGTAGCAAAATATTTTGAATGTTCACTTGGAGAAGCAGAACATTATATTGATATTTTAAGAGGTACTGGTGTTAGGGAGATCTTAGATAAAATGGGAGTTGAATCTAAAGAATCAGATAAATTAATTAAAAAAGCTAAATTAAATATTAAATGAACGAATCAGTAAACCACCCCAAACATTATGGAGGTGAAGCTAACCCATATGAAGCAATTAAAGTAATCGAAGCATGGGATGCTAACTTTAATATAGGTAATGTTTTAAAATACATTTCTAGATGTGGAAAAAAAGACAGTGAAATACAAGAACTTGAAAAAGCAGCTTGGTATTTAAATAGAGAAATACAAAATCGTAAAAACAAATAAATTGGCTAAAAAGAAAAAAATACCTCAAATAGTTAAGGAAATAAGAAGTTTTAAACAGGGAGAAATAGATTACTCTTTCCAAAAAAACATTTCTTATTCTCAACTATCTCTATATAGAAATTGTCCTCATAGATGGTCTCTTCAATATAAAGATGGATATAAGGTATTTACTTCAACAATCCATACTGTATTTGGAACTGCACTTCATATTGCTATTCAACATTATTTAGATGTTATGTATGCAATAAGTGGAGCAGAAGCTGATAGAGAAGATCTTGAATCAATATTTGAAGAAGCTTATAGAAACGAATATAAAACTCAATACGATAAAAACAAAAAACAACATTTTAGTTCACCTGAAGAATTAAGAGAATTCTTTGAAGATGGACTTAAAATATTAGCATTTATAAAGAAAAAACGTAATTTATATTTTTCTAGAAAAGGATATCATTTAGTAGGATGTGAGATTCCTATATCAATCATTCCACACCCAAAATTTAACAACGTTATATACCAGGGATTCTTGGATGTCGTGTTATACCATGAACCAACCAATACATTTGAAATTATCGACATTAAAACCAGTACTAGAGGTTGGGATGCTGAAACTAAAAAAGACGAAGATAAACAGTTTCAATTAATATTATATAAGCAATTCCTTTCAACTCAATTTAATATCCCAATAGATAGTATTAGTATTAAATTTTTTATTTTAAGGAGAAAAATATATGAAAATGCTGATTTTCCTATCTCAAGAATTCAAGATTTTATCCCACCTTCTGGTAAAATAAAATTAAGTAAAGCTAATGCTGCACTAAATGAATTTATTGAAGAAGTATTTGATGAAAACGGATATCAGAAAAAATCTCATCCCCCTAAACCATCTCAAAAGAATTGTTTTTTCTGCCCTTATAAAGAAAATAAGGAATTATGTTCTGCATCTTTATAGAATCTTTATATATTTATTATATGGATATAATGAAATACAATATATGGAAGGAATTAAAGTTTATGTTTATGGATTATTAGATGATGAAGATAAAATAATTTATGTTGGAAAATCATCTACTCCTAAAAGTAGATTAACAACACATACTTCATCTTCTAGATTAAAAATTTTAGATATTTTTTATGATAAAGAGGTTTATTGGATTGAGAAACTCCAAAAAGAAGGACATAATATATTTAACCAAAAAGGAATTAAAGAAGTAGAAAATTGGGATATTGGAGATATAATAGAAATAAATAGGAAGGAAAATAGAGGTGCCCAAAAAATATATGATTCTAAAACAAATAAAGTTTATGATAGTTTAAAATCTCTTATTAAAGAATTAAATATAGAACGTTCAACCTTTAAATATAGAATGGAAAATTCTAAAAAACCAAATTTTCAAGACTATCAAAGATATATCCTACTTTAACCTAAAAAATAATTAAAAATAAATACAATATTATGAGTACTAAAAAAGAACTAACACTAACAAGTGTAAAAATCCAAAGCGACATGTTTGAAGAATTTAAAATTCAATGTGTTAAAAGAAAATTTTCATTTCAAAAATTAGCTGATAGAGCTGTTTTTTTGTATTTAACAAATGAAGATTTTAGAAAAATGATCCACAATACAAGTATTGCCGAATCTGTAGAAGCAGAATAATCAATATTTGGTGATTTAAAAAATGTTTTGTATATTAAATAAAAATTAAATTAAATGGCTTATAAAGAAGGTTACATTAAAAGAGAGGATCGAAAGAAAATCCTGTTACTTACAGATGATATTAGAGTACATTCAGGTGTAGCTCATATCGCCCGTGAAATGGTTATTAATACCTCCCATAGATATAATTGGGTTCAATTAGCTGGAGCAATCCAACATCCTGAAAAAGGTAAACGTTTAGATTTATCTCAAGATACAAGTACCCAAGCAGGAATACCTGATGCTTCAGTTATACTATACCCTACAGATGGATATGGAAATCCAGATCTAGTTAGACAAATCATGGAAATGGAAAAAATAGATGCCATTTTCTTAATCACAGATCCAAGATATTTTGCTTGGTTATTTCAAATCGAAAATGAAATTAGAAAGAAAGTTCCAATTGCTTATCTTAACATTTGGGATGATTACCCAGCTCCAATGTATAATAAAGAATTTTATGAATCTTGTGATGCATTGTTTGGGATTTCAAAACAAACCGTAAATATTAATAAAATAGTTTTAGGTGATAAAGCTAAAAGTAAAATCATTAAATATGTTCCTCATGGTCTAAATGAATATACATTCAAACCAGTTGATCCCAAAAATGAAGAATTAACTAAATTCAAAAAACAAGTTTTAGGAAATGAAGAATATGAATTTATTCTATTATTTAACTCAAGAAACATTAGACGTAAATCTATCCCCGATACAATTTTAGCTTGGAGATTATTCTGTGATCAAATCGGAGAAGAAAAAGCTAAAAAATGTTTACTTTTACTCCATACCGACCCAGTAGATGAAAATGGAACTGATCTACCAGCAGTAATAGAATATCTATGCCCTGAAGAGTATTGTAATGTTAAATTTACTAATAGTAAATTTGATGGTAATGGAATGAACTTTTTATACAATACAGCAGATGGTGTTATATTATTAACATCGAATGAAGGATGGGGATTAGCATTAACTGAAGCATTATTATCAGGAACACCTATTATAGCAAATGTAACAGGTGGAATGCAAGATCAGATGAGATTTTTAGATGAATATGGAAAATGGTTTACACCATCTCCAGAAATACCATCAAACCATAGAGGTACATTTGGGTTGTGTGGTAAATGGGCTCTACCAGTATTTCCAAGTAATATGTCTTTAGTTGGCTCTGTACCTACCCCTTATATCTTTGATGACAGATGTCGTCCTGAAGATGCAACTGAACAAATCTTAAATCTTTATAATATGAGTAAAGAAGAAAGACAAGAAAGAGGAGAAGCAGGTAGAGAATGGGCTACAGGAGATGAAGCAGGATTTACATCTATAAAAATGTCTAATAGAATTATTGAAGGAATGGATGAGTTATTTTCAACTTGGAAACCAAGAGAAAAATATGAATTTCTAAAAGATACAGATTTTGAACCAAGAACATTAAAACATTCACTTATATATTAAAAAATGATAAAATTATTAGATATATTAAAAGAAGAAAAAAAACAAACATATGACTTTGGTTGCGCTATGTTATATTTTAATCTACCTCAAATAAATAAAATTCATGATACTATTGACCCAAAAGATATTTATACTCAAGAAGGTGATCGTTCATTTGGATTAGAAGATAAACCTCATTGTACTTTACTTTATGGTTTGCATAGTGAAGTAACAACTGAAGATATTAAAAAAGTATTAGATAAATATACTTTTTCTATAATCAAAGCATACAACGCTTCTTTATTCCAAAATCCAGATTATGATGTTTTAAAATTTGATGTTAAGGGAGATAATTTACATAAAGTAAATAAAGAATTACAACAATATCCATTTACTACTAATTTCCCCGACTATCACCCTCATTTAACTATTGCTTACCTAAAACCAGGTACTGGGGGGAAATATGTTAAAATGCTTAAGGGGATGGAATATAGTTTAAAACCTCAATATGCTGTTTATTCAAAACCAAATGGAGGAGAAGATAAAATTAATATTAAAATAGATTAAAAAAATTGTATTTTTCCAATGGGCACACATATGTATAATAAAACGTGTGCCTAATGGATTATACAAGAATATACAATCAAATTATTGAACGTTCCCAAAATAGAAAACTAGAAGGGTATTTTGAAAAACATCATATTGTCCCAAAATGTATAGGAGGTTTAGATATAAAAGAAAATATAGTTGAACTGACTGCTCGTGAACATTTTTTATGTCATATGTTACTTTGTAAAATATATCCCCTAGAAAATAAATTAAAACATGCTTTGTTTTTAATGGCTATAGGAAAACAAAAAGTAAAAGAAAAAACATATATTATAGGTTCAAGAGTATATGATCGTTTAAGATTGGAATATTCTGAAATGTTAACTGGGAAAAAACAATCCCAAGAAACTAAAAATAAAAAAAGTAAAAGTATGTTAGAAGTTTGGGATGGAAAAACAAAAGAGGAGATGTCTGAAATTGGGCAAAAAATATGGGAAACTCGGAGAACAAATGGGACTGATAAAGTAACCCAAAAACAAGCAGAGAATATAAGTAAGGCCTTAAAAGGGAGGAAAATTACATGGGATAGAAAAAGAAATAAAACCATTACACAATATGATTTAGATGGAAATATTATAAAAGAATATGAAAGTCAAAATCAAGCAAGTCGAGAAACCAATATAAATCAAAGTGATATAAGTTCATGTTGTAATAAAAAACAAAAAACAGCAGGTGGATATATTTGGAAATTTAAAAATTAAATATTATATTAAAATAAAATAAAGTTATATGAGTAAAAATACATTTTATGTAAGTTGTCCTATAGATTGTTATAGTGGGTATTCAGCACGTTCAAGAGATTTCGTTAAATCACTTATAGAATTAGATAAATATGATGTTAAAGTATTACCTCAGAGATGGGGTAGCACACCATTTGGGTTTATTGAAAATCATAAAGAAGAATGGGGATTTTTATCTAAACATTTAGTTAAGGGACAATTAACAGAACAACCTGATATTTGGTGTCAAATCACAGTTCCAAATGAATTCCAAGCAATTGGAAAATATAATATAGGGTTAACAGCTGGTATTGAAACTACAGCTTGTGCCCCACAATGGTTAGAAGGATGTAATAGAATGAATATTGTTTTAGTATCATCAGAACATTCTAAAAAAGTATTTGAAGAAACAAAATTCAATTTCCAAGATCCACAAACTGGAAAACAAGGTGAAATTAAATTGACTACTCCAATTGAAGTATTGATTGAAGGAGCTAATTTAGATACATATAAACCATTAAAAATTGAAGAAATAACTGAGAGAAATCTATTAACAGATATAAATTCAATTAAAGAATCATTTGCTTTCTTATTTGTAGGACATTGGATGCAAGGAGATATAGGTGAGGATAGAAAAAATGTTGGTTTGTTAATTAAAGCATTCTATGAATTGTTTAAAAATAAGAAAAATGCACCTGCACTTATCTTAAAAACAAGTATGGTTGGTTCTTCTTATATGGACAGAAGAGAAATCCAAAAACGTATAGACACAATCCGTAAATCTGTTCCAAGTAAAAATTTACCAAACGTTTATTTATTATGTGGTGAATTTACAGATACCGAAATGAATGAACTATATAATCATCCTAAAGTAAAAGCCATGGTTAACTTAACCAAAGGTGAAGGGTTTGGAAGACCATTACTTGAATTCAGCTTAACAAATAAACCAGTTATAGCTTCAAATTGGTCAGGTCATTTAGATTTCCTAAACCCAGAATTTACAGCTTTAGTAGATGGACAAGTAAAGCCAATCCACCCATCAGCTCAAGTTAAAGATATGTTAATTGAAGGATCTCATTGGTTTTCTCCTGATTTTAGTTCAATAGGATATAATTTGAATAAAGTATTTGAAAACTATAAAGATTGGACAGTAAATGGTAAACGTCAAGGATACCATAGCAGAACAAACTTTAGTTTTGAAAAAATGAAAGAACAATTAGATAATATTTTATCTAAAAACGTACCTGAATTACCTAAAAAGGTAGAATTAAAATTACCCCAACTCCGCAAAATCGAGTTACCTTCTTTAAAGAAAATAGAATCCTAAATTAAAATAGATTGAATTTCCATATATTTATAATAAAACGATATATGGAAATTTTTTATGTTTATAGATTACTTTCAAATGGGGCTACTTTTTATATTGGAAAGGGAAAGCGAACAGAAAATTATGATAGAGTTAATTATCATTTAAATTATTGGATTCATAATAAAAATAAAAAATTAACCAATAAAATTAAAAAATTAAATGGGGTGTTTGATATTGAAATTGTTTTTGAATCAAAAAACGAACAAGAATGTTTAAATCTTGAAACCCAATTAATATTAGAAATAGGAAGAAAAAATTTGTGTAATTTAACTGATGGTGGAGAAGGTGTATCTGGATTTAATCATTCTGAAGAAACAAAACAAAAAATATCTATTTGGAGAAAAGGAAAACCTTTATCTAAAGAAACATGTAAAAAGATAACTCAAAATAAAATTGGAAATTCATATAAATTAAAAAATATCCCTGAAGGAGTAATAGAAAAGTTATATGAAACTAAAGGAATATACGATATATGTAAAGAAGTAAACTTAACATTTAGCACAGTTCAAAAATATTTAAAAGAAAAAAATCTATATAAACCATTTAAAAATCAAAAATTAGATTCTGAAGAAACTAAATTAAAAAAATCTTTATCAAATAAAGGAAAAAGATCTAGATCTGTTGAACAATATACTTTAGATGGCAATTTTATTAAAAGTTTTAATAATATGACTGAAGCGTGTCTAAATATAAATAAACCAGGAAGAATGGGAGATATAACAGCTGTTTGTAGAGGTAAACAAAAAACAGCTTTTGGGTTTATTTGGAAATACAAAATAAATTAATTATATTAAAAATAAAAAAATGGTACTTGTTAGAAGATTAAAAAAAATAGAAAAAATAATTATTGCGAATATGTCAGATAATTATATAGTATTTGATTGTACAGAACACGGGATATTTGGAGTTAGAAATGATGTTCAAAATACAAAATGTATTTATCAAAATTGTAATGGCAATCAATCAAAAATTGACAACATCGAAGAGTTAAAAGAAAAATATAGAGAATATAAATCGAATTACCTAAATTAAAGAAAATAGAACAAAATGGATAATTTAATAATATGTGAAAGATGCGGAAGTGATGCTTGTTACGTTACTGAAGTAAACGAAACAATCAAAAATCATTTTTGCTATGGATGTGGATTTCAAACCAGCACCATAATGACAGCTGATTCAGAACTTTTAAAAGAACAAATGGAAACACTTCCAAACCTATATAAAGAACTAATGGGTGAAGATGAAAGTGGAAAAGTTTGGATGCCAACAACAATCAATGTTCCCTCTCAAGGTATGGTTTTTGCTAATGGCTCAAATTCATCTAACTGGAAATGGGCAGCAGTTAAAGCAGTACCAGTAACAGAAGAAGAAAAAACTAAATATCCAATACCTCATAAAAAAGGAGAATACTATTCTTATCGAATGGATATGAATACATTAAAAGAATTTGAAGAAAATGACTTCATGGAAAGTTTAGAATATATTGGAGTATTCGAATCAAATTTGGATTAGTAAATTAATCTTCGTATATTCATTCCAAAATTAAAGTTATGAATAGAGATCAATATATCGAAATGATAAAAAGCGGTCAATTTAATATTGATGTTAGTGTATTATATGAAATATATAACAAATATAAAATAAAATCATCGCCTGTATTTGATATGAATACATTTTATCAATTGATAAGAGAGTATGTTCAAATAGTAGGAACTAATGGGATTATAGAAACATTAAAAACCTATTATGACTCAAAATTTAACATTACCTATTTATATGATAAAAATCAAAAAATAATAAACATATATTAATATGAAAATAAGTTATGCTATTACTGTTTGTAATGAATTAATTGAAATTCAACTTTTGATTTCACATTTACTCAAATATAAACGTAAACAAGATGAAATAGTTGTAGTATATGATGTTGTAAATGGAAGTTGGGAAGTGGAAGAATTTCTTCGCTCCCATTCTATAAAGGGTGAATTTAGATGGTATCCTTATTCATTTGATAATAATTTTGCTGATTTAAAAAATTATATGACAAAATTATGTAATGGAGACTTCATATTTAATATAGACGCAGATGAAATACCTCATGAATTTCTAATACAAAATTTATATGACATATTATCTTTAAATGATATTGATATTTACCTAACCCCTAGGATTAATATAGTTGATGGGATTGGTTTATCTCATGTTCAAAAATGGGGTTGGAATATCTCATCCTTTGAATCTATGATTGGGGAAAGAGAATTGGATTTGGATGATCCTAGAGATTTAGATGAATATAATCTATTAAAACATTATGCTTTAATTATAGAAGAACATAAAAAATAAATTTCCCTGATATTTATAATAAAATGGGAAGTATATGAAGCCTTATGTTTATTTAATATTTGATTTGAAAAAAAACAGACCATATTATGTTGGAAAACATAACGGGACTAATCGGAATTATTTGACCGGAAGTAAAATTTTAAGAAAGTACATTGGTTTGTTTGGGATAAATGCATTCTTAGAAAGATTTGATAAGGTATTATTAGAAGAAACAACTCTTGATAAATTAGATAAGGTAGAAGAACACTATATTAAACTCTACAGGACTAAAATAAATGGAGGGAATCTAACTTGGGGTGGAAAGTGGGATATAAAATTTAGAAATCCAATTTTAAAACCCGTACTTCAATACGATTTAGAAGGAAATTTTATTAAAGAATGGGAATTTGTTAAACAACCAACCCACGAGGGAATAGCTACAGATTATAATGGAATATCGGCATGCTGTTTAGGAAAACAAAAAACATCTAATGGGTTTATTTGGAGATTTAAAGAGGGAGATGTACCTTTAAAAATAGATGTTCCTGAGAGAAAATCCTATAGAAAAGGAGTTACTCGCAATAAAAATAAATCTATAATGATAGAAGGTAAAACATATAAAAGTATAACGGATGCTGCTAAATTTTTAGGGTGGAGTTTTGGGAAATTAAATTGGAAAATTCAAAATAATCAAATTAAATATAAATGGGTAAAGTAAAAATAAAATATTATATTCCTATCATAAATTGGAGCGATAAACAATGGCGTCTATATAGAAATTCACCTGAAATTAGATGGGAAAATAAAGTACATGAAAAATTAGTAGGTTTCAAAACTTATACTAGTTTACCTGAGGTGGTGGAGATGACTTTATCCCATCACAAAACAATCCAAAAACAAGAGAAACAAAATAATTTATATAATAATGTCTAATATGGAAAATCTTACAAGTTTATTTAATAAATATCAATCTGATAAAGGAACTATTTATGGTCCTTGCCATAATTACGGGGGATTTTATGAGAAATATCTAAGTCCTTTAAAATCTTCTTCAATAAATGGATTAGAAATAGGAATATGTAGGGGTGCTTCTTTAAAAGTATTTTCTGAATATTTTTCTAATATATATATGGTTGGTTTAGATATAGATGATAAATCTTATCTCCAAACCCCTAATATAACTACTGGAATATTAAATCAATCAGATGAACATTCATTAAAATTATTTTATGATTATTGTGTTAAAAATAACCATTATTTTGATTTTATACTAGATGATGGATCACATCATATGTTAGATCAACAAATTACCTTAGGATATTTCTTCCCATTATTGAAACCTGGAGGAGTTTATATAATGGAAGACTTACATACATCGTTGGCTGATGATGGTTTTATTTTATATGGTCGGCCATTAGATACAAAAGAATATAAAAAAACAACCTTAGGATATTTAGAAGATAAAGCTCAATATAGTTCATATCTAGATGAAGAAAAAAATCAATATATTAGAGATAATGTTAAAGAAATAATAATATATAATCAAGATAATCCTAAACAAGAACCACAATATAAATATAAAAGTATAACATCCGTAATAATTAAAAAATAAATAAATAAATGGTTTTTTGGAAGTTTATAGATAATCAAATTCATCCTATACATGAAACTGATCAATTAGGTTTTCCTATTGGAACTAAAATTCTTTCTAATGAATATATCCAAAATGTAAAAGAGATTGCTCTATATAGAAGCTGTCATGCTTTTGGAGATTGGGCTATGATTAGTGCATTTCCTAGATTAATTAAACAAAAATATCCTGATAAATCTATTTTTATTCCTTCTGAAAGCTTAATAAATAGGATGTTTGGTTATATGAAAAATAATTGGAACTCATGGAGCAATCCTTTTAAAAACGCCCAACTAGTATTTAAAAATAACCCATATATTGATGGAGAATTTAATTCATTTGAAGGAGAAATACTTTCAGATCATTATCAAATATATGACCCTAAAAACTTGTATGAACCTATAGTTAATAGATTACTTAGAGTATACCATTTTCTTGAAGAAGAAATTATAGATTCCCTTCCTGAATTATATTTTTCTCAAGAGGAAATATATAAAGGTAATACATTAATTCAAAATATTCCTACTTATTATTCATTAATAATAACAGAAAAACATAAATTTGGAAAAAAAGATAATGTTTTACTTGAATTAATGAAACAATATGATTGTCCTTGTTTATATTGGAGTGCCACTCCCATTGAAAATACTCCATATAATTCTATAAAAAACAAAATTAATATTAAAGATTTAACTAATGATCTAAGAATACAATTGTATATTAGAAGTAAAGCCCAAGCCAATTTTGGCACCCAGACAGGAGTCAATGATGTTATGGTACGATATGCCCCAGTATATGTTATACCTCATGAAAATTATAACTTTACAGCTGGAGATTTTTTGAAAGAACAATATTATATTAATTAAAACAATATGAAAACAATATATAGAATATCCGATACAGGATATAATAAAGTAAAACCCGATTATATTAATAATGAAAATTGTTTGAAAAATTTTGTATGGGTTTTTGGGAATCAAGACATACAAATTATAGCAGACAATTGTTGTGATGATACTATTAATATGATAAAAAAATATGTTCATCCCTCAAAAATTAATCAAGTATCAATAGGCCATGGAGCTGGGACTTTTAACTTAGCTTTAGATGAAGCATTAAAATTAGAAGACGATGAAATAGTATATTTTGTAGAAAATGACTACATCCACCTCCCAGGATCACCAGAAATTTTAGAAGAAGGATTTGAATTAGGGGCTTCATATATGACTTTATATCTCCACCCTGATAAGTTTATACCACCATTTAAAGGAGGAAACCCAGAAGTAGATTATGATGGGGGGTATATGACTAAAATATATAGAGGTAAAACTCAGTTATTCGGAATATTTAATAGTACAACTATGACATTTGCCGCTAAAGTAAAAACATTAAAAGAAGATGAACCTATATTGAGAAAATGGACAAATGAAAAGCATCCACATGATTTTAATATGTTTTTAGAATTAAGAGATAATGAAAAAGCATTACTGTGTCCTCTAAATACATTTAGTACTCATGGGGAAACAAATTGGCTATCACCACTATATAAAGTTAAACAAGAAAATTTGGCAGAAGAATGGAAAAAGCACATCTAATATCAGTTATAATCCCAACCTACAAAAGTCCAGAAATGTTGGATTTATGTCTTACTTCATGTATTGAAGGACAAAGACAAGACAATCAAATAATAGTTGTAGTAGACGGTTTTTATAATTTAAATAAAGAAGTACTTGAAAAATGGTCATCTTATATTGAAGTTCTAAATTTGGAGGAAAATGTTGGATTATGTAAAGGAACTAATTTAGGAGTATATAATGCTAAACATGAAAGAATTTTAATAGTAAATGATGATAACGTATTCCAAGAAGGATGGGATGTAAAATTAAATGAAAGATATCAACCTAATTCTGTTTTATCTCCCAATCAAATAGAACCACATCCAAGTATATTTTCTCAATTTAGAATTAATAATTTAGGAACAAATGTTAAAACCTTTGATTTAATCCAATTTTTTGAATTTTGTGATAGAATAGAAAAAGGGATTGAAGATGAAACAGGTTCCACCCTTCCTATTTTTATGTCTAAAATAGATTATTTGAAAGTAGGTGGGTGGGATGAAAATTATGAGCAAGGAATGGTAGCTGATTGTGATTTTTTCCTTAAATGTAAATTATCAGGAATGAAGATGTTAAGAACATATAATTGTCATTTCTACCATTTCGCATCTGCATCAGTTAACGGTGAAAAAAGAATGTTAGCTGAACAAAAAGGGCATGAATATTTTAAATATAAATGGGGTAATTATATGAAAAGAGATATAAATAATAATATATTTTTTTAAATTAAATATTTATCATTGAGTATATAAAACCCTAACCTATGGAACAAGATATCAATACCAAAAAAGGAATCATCAATCTTCAAATATCGTATAACAATGAAGAAGATTTAAAAACAATAGCAAATAGTGAGGATTTTATTTCATTTGCGTTACAACAAAGTTTAGACGTTATTCTCCAAGCTATTGAAGAAAATAAATCAAAAGTAGAACTATTTAATATAGTTAACTTATCCTTAATAGTTGAAGTAGATTCAACTCAATACCCATCAGTATTAAAGAAAATCCAGGAACATTATTCACAATTAGAAGATTTTGATAAATGTATAGAAATTCAAGATGTTATATCTAAATTATCAATTTATGAGAAAGTATAAATATTGTCATATTAATGACCAAAATGAAGAAACAATAGGTATAGTTGAGGCTAAAAGTTTAAATGAAGCTCAAGTAATAGCCAGTGGAATAAAAAGATTATCATTAGAATCGTTTTTAAAAATATTTAAAGTTATATTATGTTCGAAGGACCAGAAGAAATAAAACATATAAAAAAATTATTTGATACTGTATTAGGGGCTAGTACTACTGTTAAAGATAATATTAAAGTTACAGAATCAACTGTATTTGAAATTTTAATACAAAAAGCTGATGATTCATTAAATGTAGAAGATAAATTAGTTGAAGTAGCAGATATTAGCATTGCTAAAATAACAGATCCACTTTGGTTTGTAATTGAAAATCAATTCAAGTTAATATATGGAGAAGAAGCTACAGAATTAATAATGTGGTATTTAATGGAACGATTAGATGAAGATAATAATGTTATACCATTAGAAGATGAAGAAGAAAATAGAATTATCTTAAACAAACCTATTGATTTGTGGAATTATCTCCAAAAAACGGTTTTTAACAGAAACTTGGAAAAGTAATACTACCTTCGTATATTTATACTAAAATCAAAAGTTATAAATAACATATGAGTAGAAATTGTATAAAGTGTAAAACAGAAATCCCAGAAAAACGCCTTTTGGCTCTCCCAAACACAGCAACTTGTGTTAATTGTTCCACTACAGGAGCATATAAATCAGTAACCATCACTTGTGGTGAAGGTGAAGATACATGGCAGGAAACAAAAATCATGTCTGAAAGCGAATATAACGTGTATATGAGAACTGAAAGAAAAGTAGCCGAAATGAATGGTATTCCAACCATTTCAAATTTCGATCAAATATTCCTTGAAGATGGTCCATCAAATGTAGAAGAATAATATTTTATATATTTATAATGGATGTAAAAACCATTTAAATGAAAAAAACTAAAATATATCTAGTTGAAAATTGTTATGGAGGTCCTAATAAAGTTTATATAGGTAAAACCAAAAACTCAAGAAAAAATAAACATAAACAAACATATGGTTATAATATTATCTATACTGAAATAGATGAAATGCATTCATTAGATAAAAAAGATTGGGAACCTTTAGAAAGTTATTGGATAGAACAATTTAGACAATGGGGATTTGAAGTATTAAATAAAAGAAAAAAAGGAGGAAGTGGGCCTGAATTTTTAGAAGATGAAACTAGAATTAAAATAGGAAAAGGTAATTTAGGGAAGAAAAAAATAGGAGTATCACTTAAATTAAAAGGAATAAAAAGACCATGGGTATCACTTAAATTAAAAGGAATAAAAAGACCATATAATCCTGATGTTGGTTTAAAAATTAGTATATCTAAACAAGGTATGAAATTAACTGAAGAATGGAAATCTAAAATAAGTAATTCTACTAAGGGGAATAAAAATAGATTAGGATATAAAACATCCCCACTCACTAAAGAAAAAATAGGAAATGCTTTGAGAGGAAGAAAACGACCTGAAGATGTTATTCAAAAGATGAAAAAACCAAAATCTTCTACTATTAATTTTGGTAAACATAGAAAAGGGATAAAAGTTGATGAAAAAACGATTTTAAAACAGAAAAAATCTATGGAAAAGTTTTTAAAACCTGTTTTACAATTTGATAAGCAAGGGAATTTTCTAAAAGAACATGAGGGAGTAAGAATAGCAGCAAAAAATACCAAATGTTATGACTCATCAATAGTTCTATGCTGTCAAGGGAAATTAAAATCAACTAAAGGGTTTATTTTTAAATATAAATAATTATTAAAAATGCCAAAACGCAAAGATTTATTAAAAGAGGATATTATACGAGCAATGAATGTCACTCATTCTAATCGTAGCGCAGCAAGATATCTCCATTGTTCATACCAGCATTATAAAAAATGGGCTAAGTTCTATAAAGATGAAGAAACAGGTAAAAGTTTATTTGATCTTCACTTAAACCCATCAGGTAAGGGTATTCCAAAATTTTTAAATAATGGAAAAAAACACCATGCCTTAATAGATATAATCGAAGGTAGAGTTAATGCTGCCTCATTTTCACCTGAAAAGATGAAATATAGACTTGTCACTGAAGGTTATTTATTAGAAGAATGTGCTGAATGTGGGTTTAAGGAAAGACGAGTATTAGATTATAAAATGCCTTTACTTCTTAATTTTAAAGATAAAAATAAGAAAAATTATAGACAGGAAAATATAGAATTACTATGTTATAATTGTTATTTTATTTATCAAGGTGATATGTTTACTGATAGACAAATCAGAGGACTTGAAGATCACGTTTCAGTTAGTTTAAGTAAAGTAGAATGGGAATTGAGTCCGTATCATTTCCAACGCTTAAAAGAATTGGGACTTGGAGATGAAGAACCAGAAGAATACAATATAATAGCTAGAAAATAATTTATATATTTACCAAAAATATGAAAACTTGTAGTAGATGTAAGATAGAAAAAGAATTAATAGAATTTTATAAAAATAAAAATAAAAAATGTGGTTATCAATCAGCTTGTAAAAACTGTGATAAATCAACAAAAAAACCTCAAATTCAAAACTATTATTTATATAAAGATTATTTTAAACAACATCATATAAATAATAAAGAAAAAAGAAAGAATTATACTAAACAACAGAGAGAAAAAAATAAAGAAAAATGGAAAGAATATGATTCTAAATGGAAGAAATCTAAACGTGACAATAATTTAGAATATAAAATTAAATGTAATCTGATGACAAGAATAAATTATTCTGTTAAAAAATATAATAAGACTAAAAAAGAATCATCAATAACTGAATTAGGATGTTCAATTAAATATTATATTGAATATTTAGAAAAACAATTTGATGAAAATATGAATTGGGAGAATTATGGAAAAGACAAATATTGGGAAATTGATCACACCCAGCCCTTAAGTAAAGGAGGAAGCTTTTATTACACTAATACAAGACCATTAAAGATTTCAGAAAATAGGATTAAAGGTAATAGAATACAATATAATAGCTAGAAAATGAAAAATCTAAAAAAATTTAAAAAACATGAAGCTATAACTCGAGATTATGAAAAAATCAAATCAAAACATCTTGAGAAATTAGCTAGTGACATCTTAAAAAAAGATGAGAAAAACGAAAAATTAAAAAATAAAAATATAAATAAAGATTTCTTAAATTTATTTTAAAGGTTATGATATATAAACTCAAATTAAACAATGTAGAACAATTCAATAATCTTATAGCTGAGATGGATTTGGATTTATCCAAAGCAATAGTAAAAGTTATAATGGATAATATTAATACCATAGACGAAGTAATCCCAGCTGTTGAGGTATATATTGAAGGTGAAGGTGAAGTAATGATATTATCAATTGATCGTGAAGATTTTGCTGATACATTAGCTAGAAACTTAAAAATTCATGAATATCATGAAGATTTTGAAGCTTGTATGGAAATTCAAAAGGTAATAGATATTCTATAAAAATATCCATATATATCAATATAAAAAATTGATATAATGGCCAAAGCAAAAACACAGACAAGTTCTTTTATTCCAAAATCAAAAGTTAATGGAAAAGGCATCCATGCTAAAAAGAAAACAAGTACTAACCCATCATCTAAGAATTACGCAAAACCATATAAAGGTCAAGGAAAGGTATAATTTTTAGTAAAGTTTATCATATGTATAATAAAATATTATATGATAGGAATTTATAAAATGATAAACCCAAATGGAAGAGTTTATATTGGTCAATCAATTGATTTAGATAAAAGAAAATCAGAATATCAAAAAATATACGCTATTAAGGGTCAACCCAAAATATATCATTCATTAATAAAATATGGTTTTGAAAATCATAAATTCGAAATAATAGAAGAATGTAGTTTAGAACAAATAAATGAAAGAGAAATATATTGGATATCTTTTTATAATAGTGTAGATGAAGGCTTAAATTGTTTACATGGTGGAATAGGAGGTAATAAAAATGAAGAAACCAAAAAGAAAATAAGTAAATCCATGAAAGGAAAAAATAATTGGAGTACAGGAGGTTATAATAAAAAACCAATATCTCAGTATACCTTAAGTGGAGAATTTATTAAAGAATGGGAAAATTCAAGTCTTCCTAATATTAATAATATAGGTATGTGTGCAAATGGTTTAATTAAATCTGCTGGAGGATTTATTTGGATTTATACTAAAGATTTTACTCCTTCTCTTTTAGAAGAAAGAGTTAATAAATGTAAAACTCATGCTAATTTAAATAAATCAAAATCTATTCAACATTCTCAAAATATAAGTAAAAGTAAAAAAAATCTACCTAAAAAGGGAAAACATATATTTCAATACGATTTAAATAATAATTTCATCCAAGAATGGAATAGTATTAAAGAAGCTAGTATATCTTTAAAAATATGTAAAGGTGGTATTAGTAGTGTTCTAACTGGGAGATATAAAACGTGTGGTAATTTTATTTTTAAATATAGTAATACCTCTTTGGTCATTTAAAATATTATTCATATATTTAGGGCATAAAAATTAAAAATATGCCTATATTTAAATTTTCACATCCCAACAAACACGGAAATATTCGTACTAGGATATTGCATCGCCCTACAACTCAATTTGTAATTGATAATCCTAAAGCATATGGTGGATTCATTAATGTTCAATTGTTCAAATACACATATGAACATCCAACTATACCACCAACATTACATGTTTCTGAAAATGGTAAAAAATATATTTTACCTTCAAATCAAGAAGTTATACCTGAAACTACAATTGAAGATATTGAGTGGGTTAAAATAGATCCTATCAATAGAGTTACAGTATATAAAAAACAACAATCCAATCCTCCTCAAACAACATGGCAATTTGAATCATCTTCATCTCCAGGACAATTTTATACTGTAAAATCAACAGGTAAAACATATAAATGTAATTGCCCTGGATCATATAGATCAAAAGATAGAACTTGTAAACATATTAAAGACATTCAAAATGGAAAATAAAAAAATAATTATTGAAAAAAGAAAAGATGTATTTATTATTAAAAAAAGATTCTTATTTTTTTGGTGGAGAACTGAGCAGGAGTTAATAGTACCATCATTTACTAGAACGGTATCCGATACATATTATAAGGATTTAGAGTTTACTTCGTATGAAGATGCAAAAAAATATATAAATAAAGTTTATGGAAAATAAATCAAGAAGAGGAAGACCATCTATATCAACAATAGAAGATAAACCAACTAAATATACTCGAGAATATAAAAGCGATGATGGAAGCTCTGAAATATGGTATTTTGATAGTAAAATAACTCAAAACGGCCCAGTAAGTGTAGAAATCAAACATGCTAAAAAATATATATCATTTGAAGAAGTCCAAGCAGAGTTACCTTTAACTAAAAGACAATTTTTCAATAAAGCAAATGGTAAATATGTTTCATACGGGAGAGCTAAACAGTTAAAATTAATTTAATGGAAAACATTTCATACCATATTTATAAATAAAAATATATGGTAATATATAAAATAACAAACCCACAAAATAAAATATATATAGGACAAACTATTAATTATAGAGATAGAATGTACCAATATCGTTCAAGCTTTAAAAATAAATCCAAAACACATGTTGGTCCTAAACTTTATAATTCGTTCCAAAAATATAGTTGGGATGAACATATATTTGAAATAATTGAAGAATGTACTTTAGAACAACTAAATGAAAGGGAAACATATTGGAAAAAATATTATTTAGAACAAGTAGAGAATGATTGGTCTAAAGTTTTATTTTGTGAATTATATGATAATGGAGGCGGACCTAAAAGTGAAGAAACAAAAAATAAAATATCTCAATCTAATTTAAAAAAAATAATAAGTGATGAGACTAGATTAAAAAAAAGAAATTCCATGTTAGGAAAAAAAGCATCTGAAGAAACTAAAATAAAAATGTCTTTAGCTCATAGAGGAAAACCAAAAAGTGAGGAACATAAAAAAAATATGTTACAAAATAGGGATAAGGTAATACAAGGTGTTAAATTAAAAAATAGTAAACCCGTTTTACAATATGATTTAGAGATGAACTTAATTAAAAAATGGAGAAATATAACAGAAGCAAAAATCTATATGAATGGAAAAGACATATCTAGGTGTCTTTATAATAAAAAAGATAATGTAGGGGGGTATATTTGGAAGTTTGCTTAGAGGCCCTTGGTATTTTAAAATAAATTTCATATATTTATAATAAACAATTAAACAAATTAAAAATGGCAGAAACATATCAATCAAAATGGAAACAATTTATAACTGAGTCTCAACAACACTTAGAATTTCCATATGACGAATTAAAAAATTTACTTACTGACAAGGGTGGAGAAGAAAATGCTGTAGAAGCATATATAGAATCATTGAGAATGGATATGGACGATAATATGGCTGAATATGCTACGTTTACAACAGATGATTTTATTGAAGACTTTGAAAATTATGTTGCCGATAAAATGGGATCATAATACATTAATTTTACTTTTTAACTTGAAGGGGATGCATTGCATCCTCTTTTTTATCCTATTTGGATTTTAAAAATAACTTTCGTATATTTAACACATAAAAAATAATAAGATGACACATAAAGGATTTTGCATTTGGTTAGATGGATTTTTAACTAATAGTGATTGGACTACAATAAAAGAAAATGATATTGAAACTATAAAACGAAAATTAAAAAGTGTTAATAAAACATTTTCTGATTTTAATCATCCACCCACACCCCATGTATCACCATATGTTGTTCCAACCAACCCCGAAAAGGTTTCATATTATACTTTATGTAGTTGTAATCCTGCAAATGGTGGGAGTGGGATGTGTGGATGTGTTATGGGGAATAGAATGGTGGATGAAAATTATATGGATAAAAGTAATTTCACATCTACAAGTAATTGTGAATTAGAAAGATTAATTAACCTCCAAAATGATATAAATGCAAACAACAATTAAAGAACAAGCTCAAGAATTAATTAGAATTAATTTCAATCAGTTATTAAAAGTACCTGTTATACCATCAGGAGATGAAGTTATGGAAAAACACAGATTGGATTATTTAACAATATTAGCTAAAACAACATCTGCTCATAATATTAATTTTATATTAGAAAATACTCAAATGACACCTGAACAAAGTGTATTTTTGAAAGAATTAAAAACTGAAATTATATCATAGAATGGAGAAAAAAGGCTATACTGAAAAAATAAAATATGATTTCAATACGGCTCAAAGTCTTGAAGTTGAAGTAGACGGTGTATTTTATAGAACAACAGCCAATGATTTTAGATCTTGGGGTGGTAGAAGAAGAACATTAAACATTAAAGATAGAACCAACCCAGTATATGAAGAATATTTTGGCCCTGTTTATTATTTAAATACTAATAAAATAGTACCACATGATAAAATAGTAGACAAAATAAACTACTTAGATGGATATGAAAAAATAAAATCACGTCCAAGATCATTTGCAGAGCATTTGGTTTCCTAAAATAAATTTCGTATATTTAACGTATAAAAATTATAAAATATGAGTAACGTAGCAACAGCAGCATATGCAGCAATCGCAGAAACAATAACACCTGAAATGCTTGAATATGAAAGAATACTTAAAGTGTTAGCTTCAAAAGCTAATTTTAGTAGATATCCAAGTGATAATAAATTTCATAGACAAGGTAAGGCATTTAAAAGCCAAAAACGTAGATCAAACAACAGAAAACGAAGTAAATAGTAAATGTCGTTATCTTAAACCAGAATTTGAGATAATGCTATCGGGTTTTTCTGGAGACCGTGGATAGCAGGTCTGAAGGTTCACATTCAGCTCTCCTACCTAGGTCTAGTATGCGAAAAGGAGAGATATAGTCAGGTGGTGGAACCAAAGCAGACCAGCATAGGAGCTTAGCTCTGGCTCAGTCTTAAAATACCCGATGGAGTGCTTACAGGTTCGAATCCTGTCCTGACTACAAGGAGCCAGCTATATGTGGGTTTAAGTTGAATTAACAACACACAACACTTTGTCAATAAAACCACTCCTGAGGGGGATGTGATGAAGAGGCAACAGGGTAATTAGAGTATACTGAATGAAACCCGGACTGATAAAGCTATGGACGGTCGAAAACTCTAAATTTAGTCAGGTGGCGGAATGGTAGACGCATAAGACGAGTAAAGTGGTAACTACATCCTCTGAACGGTATTGAGGAGTGTCTTGAAGCCGAATGTTACCTTACAGGTTCGAGTCCTGTCCTGACTACGCAGAAATCCAACACAACGACGTGGGAGCCCAGTCTGAAAAATAGTAAGATAGGGAGAGTAATCGTGAAGTAATAGTAGCGAAGCATATCCAGTTCAATGCTACTGGAACGTGCAATGGTTGACAACTTGGAAAGACGAGTACGTGTAAATCTCTTCGGGTTAAAGGTAAGATACAACCTGCCCCCTTAAATGGGTAAAACCTTAGATAGAAATATCTTAAAGTATCAAAGCCAGGGACAGAGACGACCTGGCATTTTTTTTTATTTGGCTTCCCAAAATATTCATCGTATATTTATAATAAAAGAAAAGAATGGGAAATATAAAATTAATGATGTTACTTCATGAAACATTAAATGAAATTGGGGATCTTCAAAATATAACACCATATGAATATAAAAAAATTAATAATCTTAATTATATATTCTCTGCTAATATAAATGGTGAAAAAACAAATGTTAAAGTTTGGTTTGATAATATTGAAAATGCAATTCCCCTCCTCAAAGTAAATTCCCAAATATATAATAACAATTTAAAAAAATATTACCAAGACGGAGTATATAATATGGGTTTCTCAGTAAATAAAAAAACATCACAATATGATAAAACTAATTTAAGAGAATATTTTCCTATATTAAAAACAATATCAAATATTGCTTTTGAATTTATTAATAATAGAGATCCATTTGCTATAACTGTTTTTGGTGAAGATAAAAAAGGAACTGGAGGAATAGATCCACAAAAAACCTTACTTTATTTTAAATTATTAAGTTCAAACTTACCTAAAAAATATAGATTAGATAATATAGAATATTTATCTAAAAAAAACGGATATGTTATATATAAAAATTAGAAAATTTGTCTTCCTAAAATATTTTTCGTATATTTAGGTAAAAATAAAGGTTATGGATAAAGCGATATTATTAGAAAAAATAAATAAAGGTAATTATAATAAAGAACAATTAGTATCTTGGGTACAATGTTTACCATCATCTTATCTAAATAGAAAACCTAAATTCAATAAAGTAGGAGATGTTTATATGCACCCCATATTCCAACACCCCTATATCCTATTAGAGAAAAAAGATGGATTTTGGGTATGCGGGTTAATCACAAGTGAAAGTAAATGTCCCGAAATATTAGAAAAGTGTCGTTCTAGATTTTTAGAAGGATATATCACGAAGACAATATTTACATCAAGTGAAATTCAAGGATCATTTATTAACAACTATGACAATACAAGACATTTAAAAAAAGTATTATTAATGTTACTAATACCATTTATGATTGGTTGTATTGAAAATGAAAGTGTTACAATATCTAAAAACGAGTATAGTCAATTAAAAGGGGTTATAACGACTATAGAGATTGATGAACTTAATTGGGACATATCTGTAGGTGAAGATGGGCATACTTATTGTAATAATCATTTAGCATCCGCTTATTGTTTATTTCATTATCCGGATTGTAAAAAGTGTAGAGTTAGGGATAGTCTTATGATGGTTTCAATAATTAAAAATAAATAAATATGAAAAATTATTTAATAAATTTATTAATAATAACAGCAATATTTGCTTGCATAAGATTCTGTGTAGAATTTGTATTTGGTTTAACACCTAATGAAATTTTAAAATGGTTTTTAGTAGGATCTTGGTTATTCAGTATACTTATTGCAACTATACATCACTTATTAACGGATTAAAAATAAATGAACAATAAAGAAGAAAAATCTGATTCAAGGAATAAATCGTTGGATTTTGAAAAACTGGCTATTAGCAGCCGTTTTATTATATTAGAAGGGTGCCCAAAATATTTAACACAGGGTGTTAGATGGATGAAAACAGCAGCTTTATGTAAAAGAGATGGCGAGCCAATTTGGCGAGAGCAAAACTCAAAAGGTGAGTTATTAAATATTTTCGGATGTAGTCGAAGCGGTTGTACTTGGACTAATTATTACTCAAATAAAGAAGATATTATCAAGCAGTTAAATGAAAACTAATATCCAAATTTTAAATAAATGAACATGAAACATAATATATTAAAAAACAGACTGTTATTATTAGTTAATTATTTTATGTGGGCAAAAGCCTTACATAGTTTTATTTTTAATAATTATGAACCATATTGGATATTTTGGATTCTTGGTTCATACTTTTTTATGACGTACTTAATTATTGAAAGAATAGGTAAAGAAACAATATATGATTAAAATAAAATAAATATGGGTTATTTAGTTGAAAAACAAGTATTCAGTGGATTTGCTTATCATTATATGAATGTAGTAGATAACTGGGAGATTAAAGAAGATAAGTTGTCTATTGAAGATGCTAAAAAATCTGCTATTGAACACGCAAATAATATTGAAAAGGGAAAATATCGTGTAAGAGATATTTATTCTGGGAATGTTTTGTTTGAGGTATCCTCTTAATTTGATACATAACTTTGATTTAAAAATAAATAATTATGAAAAACATTAGAATAAAAGATATTTTAATTATTTTAATAGCATCTAGTATTGTTATATATGTTTGGTTAGTTTACATGCCGACTAAAATTAGGGAAATGAAAAAATATAATGAGTCTGTAAAAATAGAATATACTCCTAACCCGTTATATAAAAGAACTGAAGAAAAACAGGAATGGGAGTATAAAGAATGTAAGCATATATTATACAATAGATATTGTATAGATTGTAGAGAATACGAATGGAATAAAAGATTAAATAAATAAGTTATGAAAAATATTGTATTATCTGAAAAAGATGTAAGAAGTTTAAACGGTAAATGGATTTTACAAGTAAACACTAATGACCCCGACTATACTATCACCGAAGAAAATTGGGCATTTGTGAGTGAAAAAAGATTGTCTCTTGTCACAGGACTAAGAATGACAGGTTTATGGTATGACCACGGAGATTTTAAAACTTGGGAAGAATTTGCGTTTAGGTTTAATCACTTTCTTGAAGGAGAAAGTAAAGATAAAAGATTCCACAGATTACTAACCAATAAGGAGATTGACTTCATATGTAAAAAATTCAAAGAAACAACATAAACATATGGAAGTACTCAAAGAACCAATCGTAATAACCGCATTTATTATAATAATATTATTATTTGGGTGGATGTTTTATAATGAATCCAAATATGATGAAAATGACCAAAGAATAAAAAAATAAAATAAATATGAAAAAATTATTAGTATTAGCATTAATGACTTTATTGTTTTCTTGTGGTGGACAATACACTTATATAAGTCAGGAAATAATTGATGGTAAAATATCAGCAGTTAAAGAAGGGTACCCTGGTAGAAATGCAGTATTACCTAAAATTTGGGTACAAACTCCAACAAGTACAAGAAAAGTAGATATACCTTTTGAATATGGAGGTAGATGGAAAGTAGGAGACACTTGTTTACTTATAATTGAAAAATATAAAGAAAATGAATAAATATGATAACAATAGAAGAATTTTTAAATAAGAAACATATAGTAGGAATGACGGAGTTGATAGCTCCAATAATGATTGAGTTTGCACAACTTCATGTAGAAGAAGCATTGAAAAAAGCTAGCCTAACAAGGAGAAATGGTTTCTATGATTCTGAAAAAGAAGAAAAAGAGATTTTAAACGCTTACCCTTTAACTAATATAAAATAATATGACAATAAGAGAATTAAAAGATGCATATGCTCAAAACAAGGGATATGAAAATTGGTATGACTATTATGATCATTGTAAATCAAATGGATTTGATGAAAGTGAAATAGGTTATGACGGTTTAATCCAATTTTGTTCAATATTTTATGTTCAACGAGCTTTAGAAGCGGCTAAAGATAATGTGAAGATGAAACTGAAAGAGGATGTGTGGGAATTAGATATGAATGATGAATGGATGGAAATAGATAAAGAATCTATTTTAGATGCTTATCCTTATAGTAATATTAAATAGATATGAATTATAGTAAAGAAATACTTGAAGAAAGTATAATACACACACTTAATTTTTTAGATTTTACATTATTTTTAGAAGTGTTTAATGAAGATAATTTAATTGTAATTACTATATTCAAGAATAAAACATTATTATTAACTAAATCTTTAAATAATGATAAATAGAGAATTATTATTTCAACTCTATATGGAACGAGTTGATGAAATTACAGAAGTTTGTGATTGGAAAACAAGTTTTGGACCTGAAGAAATTGTTGGTATAATATCTAGTATTATTGAAGAAAATGCCGATGTTATAATGGGCAATAAAATAGGGCCACTTAAAGAAGGAGATAGTAAAAATAATCAAATAAAAGATACTCCTACGATTCCAAAAAGTATGGTATATGATCCTCCTCCTGCTATTAGGGGGATTCGTTTTACAGATAAATATTTTCCTTTTTGAATATTAGAAAAAAGTTTCGTATATTTAGATTATAAATTAAAGTTATAACCAACAATATATTTTTGATAAAACTATAGGTAGAATTTAATTTTGGTGCTTACATATAATATTTATTGGAAACAATAAATTATGATAGGAATTTATAAAATAACTAATCCAAAAGGTAAAGTATATATTGGTCAAAGTATTAATATCCATAATAGAAAAAAAAATTATGAATTATTTAATTGTCACCAACAACCTAAAATATATAATTCTTTAAAAAAGTATGGTTGGGAACAACATATATTTGAAGTAATTGAAGAGTGTAGTTTAGAACAATTAAATGAACGTGAGATGTATTGGGGTAGGTATTATAATGTATTAGGTAATAATGGGTTAAATCTAAAATTAGGTAATGGTAGAGGTAGTTGTAGTGAAGAAACTAAACAAAAAATGAAAAAACCTAAAAGTGAACAACATAAGATAAACCTAAAAAAACCTAAAATATGGAGTAAAGAAGGTAAAGAAAGATTAATTAAATCTCGTACAGGTAATAAAAATAAATTAGGAAAAAAACATACTAAAGAAGCTAAAGAAAGAATTGGATATTTTACTAAAATTAGATTTATGGGAGGAATACAATCCGAAGAAACTAGATTAAAAAGAAGTAATTCTTTAAAAGGAAGGATTCATTCAGAGGAATCTAATAAAAAAAGATCAGAATCTTTAAAAGGAAGATTAGTAACAGATGAAAGAAAAATAAAAACTTCTAAATCAATGTTAGGAAAAAGATATAAACCTGTTCTTCAATTTGATAAACAAGGTAATTTTATAAAAGAATGGGATGGTCCTACTACAATTGAATTAGAATTAGGAATAAAGAGTGTTGGACAAGTTTGTAATAATAAACTAAAATCATCTGGTGGATTTATATGGAAATGGAAATAAAAAGTAATTTAAAAAATAACATATGAAATTACAATTAACAAGTTATAAAAAAATTTATACAGTAGAAACAGAACATAACGATTTAGATATTAGAGAATATTTAAATATAATGAGAGGTTTACTTATCCAATCTGGTTTTACAGAAAAAACTGTGGATGAAGGTATTATTGAATTAGCAAATACATTAACTTTTGAATAAAAAAAAATAAAAATGGAACAGAAATTTATAATAACTTGGAGCCAAAAGGAAATTCAAGAACTTTTAGACAGTGGTTGGAGGGTTGTATCGGTTACCGCTATTCATGAGGGTGGTAAGGTTGCAGTTGTATTGGAACGAAGTAAAAATAAAGATATGAGTGAAAAATTATTGAAAAGTAAACTTGTTCAACCTAAACATGATTCACCGTTTGGAAATTAAAGATAAATTTCGTATATTTAAAGTATAAAAAGTATAAAAATGGACAAATATTATTTTAATATTGATAACATTCAATCAATAGCATTAACGTACCAACGTGATTCTATGTATAAATGGTTTGAAGAAATCCCTTCAAAACCAAGAAAATTCTTAGGAATAAGAATAGGAACTACTAATGCTATTTCTGAAGGGTGGTCAATAGAGAGTAATGGTTTTAGATATCCTTCTTCATATTTTAAAGATTATAATCTTTATAAAATAGATGAGATGAATAAAAAAATATGGTGTAGACCAAGCATATACATTCGTTTTGGAAATAAGGACAGTACCACAAAATATTTTGACTCAAACCCAGAGGCTCAAAGATACGTTGATGAATTAATGTCATCTTCAAAAAATAAATTTCAAATAATAATAAACGAATAACATGAAAAAAAATATACTAACAATTATATCCATTATATGGATTTTAACATCTTGTTCAAAAAATGTTACACCAACACCTACACCAAGTAAAATTACATTCAATAATATTGGACTTAATGTAGAATATAGTGACATATATCAAGTCAGAACAGCTACCTATAAAGATAGTGTATTGGTATTTTACTACTATTCAGACTCATTACAAGTTAATATTACTAATAATCGTGATATATATGGGGGTAAAAAGGTTATATCTAAATGGTATATTGGTAAACCACCATTCAATACTGCTATTGGAGAGATGGGAAATGTTTTAGTATTAAATAATTATACATTCCCTGAATAATATTCCTGTTTGGGATTTTATTTTACTTTTCGTATATTTAAATAAATTAAGGATTATGAAAATATTAAACATGTTTTG
>ERZ869921.101-NODE-101-length-49257-cov-21.927035_pt1 | contig 49257 bp, 63 predicted proteins | sample MGYA00579310_ERZ869921 | MGnify/ENA primary metagenome ERZ869921 (study PRJEB32216, sample SAMN09231816) | wastewater metagenome | place: USA: Maryland | collected 2016-06-21 | study: EMG produced TPA metagenomics assembly of the PRJNA472060 data set (Reclaimed...
TCCGCGCGTATGGCCAGGATATCCCGCCGAAGATCCTGACGCTCGACCTCGACACGCTCGACGCCGCGCAGCTCGGCAAGCTCGAAGCCCAGGCGCGCGGCTGGCTCGACAAGCTAGCTCAGGCGTCCGAGCAGCCGGACCAGCCGACCGCCGCCGCAGCATAAGAGGATCGGCGTGGGCAACATCATTCTCGACGCGCTCCGGCCCGCGCCCGCGCCGACCCTGTACGACGGCGCGCACACTGACCCACCAAAGGACCACGACCGCCGGCGCGGCCTGGTCGACCTGAGAGGCACCATCGAGCCGGACGACCGGCCGATCCTGACGATTGACCAGGCCAGACAAGAGATCCGCGACCGGATGAGCGAGTACCTTGCGATGCCAGACCCAGCCCACATCCTACTGATTGCGGCGCCGCCCGGATCGGGTAAGACGACCGAGGCGGTGCGCCAGGCCGAGGCCGCCGCGCGCGCTGGCCAGCGGGTGCTGTTCGCAGGCGCGCGCCACAACATGTGGGATGACCTGATGGCCGCATCCACGCTGAGCGAGCGCGCAAAGGCGAACTACTGGTACCACTGGCTGCCGATCACCAGCGGCGACGCCGAGACCGGCGCCGGGCAAACCTGCCGCTACGCGCGCCAGCTGGGCGCCTGGGTCGAGCGCGGCCACCAGTCGCTCGACTTCTGCAGCAACCCGCGCATCTGCGGCTTTACCTATATGAATCAGTCGTGCGTGTACCGCAGGCAGAAAGAGCAGAAGCAGCCGATCCTGTTCATCCAGCACGACCACATCACGCTGCAGCACCCGCTCTGGGAGCGCGCCGGCATCCTGTTCGGCGACGAGTCGCCGCTGAACGCCTTTCTCCACCCGCGCACGGTCGCGCCGCGCGACATCGTGCCGAGCGACCTGACCGACTACACGATCGACGCCCGGCCGAACACCGACCTGATCGAGCTGCTCCAGCTGCTGCGCGCGGCCTGCGACCGCCCGACGCCGCTCGATGCGCGCACGAAGGCGCCGACGCCGGCCTGGGAGGGCCCCGAGCTGCTCGACCTGCTGGGCGGCGCCGAGCGCGTGCTGGAGATCTGCACTGAGCACGCCACGATCGACGCCGGCAGCAAGGCGCTCGCGCCGGTCATCTACGCGCCCGATCAGGCCGAGTCGGTACCCTGCTGGTATCTCGGCGACCTGCTGCCGATCCTCGAGGCCGAGGCGATCGAGGCGCTGGCCGGGCGGCCGTATATCCGGCGCGCGCGTGTCGGGCGCGAGGGCCTGACCCTGCTGCTGCGGCGCGCGCATCAGCCGCTGCCGCCGCACGTGATCTGGATGGACGCGACCGCGAACGTCGAGCTGTACAAGACGCTGTTTGGCCGCTCGATCGAGCTGGTCGCGCCGCGGGTTCAGATGGCTGGCGCAGTGAAGCAGGTTTATGCCCGGCTCAACAATAAGGATCGGCTAGTCGGCGGCGGCGACGGCCGGATCGACCGCGCCGCCGAGCGCCGGCTGGTCGACGCGCAGGTGCGCCAGATCGTGCGGGCCGGCGGCTACCGGGCCCCGGCGGTCGTGAGCTTCAAGGCGATCGCCAACGACTTCGGCCACGCGGCCGCGCACTTCGGCGGCCTGCGCGGCACCAACCGGCTGCGCGACTGCGACGCGCTGATCGTGGTCGGCACGCCGCAGGCCAGCCTGACCACGCTGCGCGACCAGGCGGCCATGCTGCTGCGCGAGCGCATCATCCCGTTTGATCTGACCTGGAGCGACCGCACGATCCCGTACCGCGGCCACGCCTACGGCTACGACGTGAGCGGCTTCTGGCACGACAGCGTGCTGCAGGCACTGCTGATGGAGACCCGCGAGGCCGAGCTGGTGCAGGCCGCGCACCGCGTGCGGCCGCTGTTCCGGCCGGTCGACGTGTGGCTGCTAACCAATGTGCCGCTGCGCGACCTGCCGCCCGACGAGCTGCTGAGCCTGGTCGACCTGTTTCAGTCGCCCAAAGGCGTTGACCCCTACGGCTGGCCGGCGGTGCTCGACCTGCTCGACGCGGCCGGCGACGACGGCCTGAGCGCCCAGCAGCTCCAGGACGCGCTCAAACTACCCGATCGCACGGCCGAGCGCTGGTTTGCCGCGCTGTGCGCGTATCCCGGCATTGTAGTGCGGCGGCGCACCGGCGGGCGTGGCCCGAGCCGCCGAGTATGTGTAAAGGGTTTCTCCGACGAATTACCGCCACGCGGATATAAATAGATCTATAGGGCCGTGGCGGTAAGTCCCGGCCGAAAAGGTTGACAACTATGCAGCTACGCGACTATCAAACCCAGGCAGTGCAGGCGGTGCAGTCCGACTGGCGCGAGCACACCGACGTGCTGGGCGTGGCGGCCACCGGCGCCGGCAAGACACAGATCTTCCTGGCGATCATCATGGATGCGCTCGAGGCGCCCGGCACCCGCGGCCTGGTCATCTCGCACCGCACCGAGCTGGTCGACCAGCCCATGCAGCGCATCAAAGACTTTCGGCCCGACTGGCTACAGTCGGGCGCGCTCGACCGGCCGCGCGTCGGCGTCATCCAGGCCGAGCGCGACGACACGGATCGGCAGTTAACGTTCGCCACCGTGCAGAGCCTGCGCGGCCGCCGGCTCGAGCGCCTGCTGGCGCACGGCCCGATCACGCACCTGATCATCGACGAGAGCCACCACGCGACCGCCGAGAGCTACCTGGTGCTGCTCGACGCGCTGCGGCAGGCGAATCCCGGCCTGCGGCACCTCGGCGTGACCGCGACGCCGCTGCGCGCCGATGGCGACGGCCTGGCGCGCGTGTATCAGAAAGACAGCTTCAAGATCACGATCGCCGACCTGGTCAAGCTGAAGTACCTGGTACAGCCGCGCTGGCTGGGCATCTCGACCGGCCTGTCGCTGAAAGGCGTGCACACGCGCTCAGGCGACTTTGTGCAGGGCGAGCTGGCCAGCGTGTACGACACGCCCGCCGGGCGTCGCGTGGTCGTCGGCGCCTATCAGCAGTACGCGGCCGGGCGGCGCGGGATTGCCTTTACCGCCAGCGTGGCCGGCGCGCACGACCTGGCGGCCGACTTCCGGGCCGCCGGCGTCGCTGCCGAGGCGATCGACGCGACCACGCCGAAGGACACGCGCCGCCAGCTGCTCAGCGACTTCCGGGCCGGGCGCATCACGCTGCTGTGCAACGTGGATGTCCTGACCGAGGGCTTTGACGCGCCGGGCGCCTCGTGTGTGCTGATGTGCCGCCCGACGCGCTCAGACGGCCGCTACATCCAGGCGATGGGCCGCGGGCTGCGGCCAGTGACCAAAGAGGGCTACGCGACCAACGACGAGCGCCGCTACATGGCCGCCGAGGGCGAGGATTGCCTGATCCTCGACTTCTTGCCGCAGGAGACCCGCAACATCGTGATGGCCGGCGACGTGCTCGGCCTGCCGAAAGAGACCACCCGCACGGTCCTGAAAGAGCAGGCCGAGGCCGAGGCCGGCGAGGTGCAGGCCGGCTTCACGTTCGATGGGCACGACTTCAACAGCAACGGCACGCCGCTGGAGATTATCTCGCGCGAGCTGCACTACCTCGAGGCGTCGATCTGGACCTGGCACCGCCGCGACGGGCTCCTGACGCTCGGCTGCGGCCGCGGCGGCGACGGCAAAGAGCGCATCCTGGCGATCAAAGAGCAGCAGCTCTGGGGCATCTGGCGCGACGGCCTGGCGCAGGGCGACGGCAGCTACAAGAGCGTCGGCGTGTGGGCCGCCCGGCCGATCGCGGCCGACGACCCGTTCGCGGTCGGCGAGCAGCTGGCGGCCAAGCACGCCACGCAGGAGCTCGCCAGCAAGGGGCGCGGCTGGCACAAGCTGCCGATCAGCGAGGGTCAGGCGAAGTGGCTGCATGGGCTGGCGCGCGGCGACATGAAGCGCGCCGAGATCGATGCGCTGACCCGCGGCCAGGCCGCCGGGCTCATCACGCACTATCAGGCGGCGCAGGCCATCGCACGCTACGAGACGGCTGCGGTCAGCCAGATTATCGAGGTGGCATCGTGAGCTATCACGACTTTCTATCCAAGCGCATCGCGGCGGCGCCGACCGTCGGCTTCACCGTCGACGAGCGCGCGCTCCACCCGTCGCTGTTCCCGTTCCAGCGCCACAGCGTGGCGCTCGCACTCTCGCGCGGCCGCGCGGCGCTGTTCGAGGACACCGGCCTTGGTAAGTCGCGCCAGATTTTGGAGTGGATGCGCCTGGTTGCCGCACACACCAACGGCCGCGTGCTCCTGCTGGTGCCGCTGGCGGTCGCGCATCAGTTCGTACGCACCGAGGCGCCGGCGCTCGGCCTCGAGCTGCGCTACTGCCGCTCACAGGCCGAAGCTGACGCGAGCGGCTGCAACCTGATTGTCACGAACTATGAGATGGCCAGCCGGTTCGACCCGGCCGAGTTCGCAGGCGTTGCCCTCGACGAGGCCGATATCATCTCGAACTTCGTCGGCAAGACGAACCGGCTGCTGACCGGAATGTTCCGCGAGACGCCCTATCGCCTCGTGGCGACCGCGACCCCGGCACCGAACGACCTGATCGAGCTCGGCCGCTACAGCGAGTTCCTGGGGGTGATGGAGAGCGGCGAGATGCTGACTCGCTACTTCATTCGCGATAGCCAGTCGGCCGCCACGCTGCGCTTGCGCCACTGGGCGGCGGCCGGCCCGTTCTGGGACTGGCTCATCAGCTGGGCCGTGTGTATCGGCCTGCCGAGCGACCTGGCGCCGCACTACTCAGACGATGGCTATGTGCTGCCGCCGCTCACCGTCGAGCAGCACACCGTCGACGTCGACTATGGCCGCGCGCTGGCCCAGGGTCAGCTGTTCCCAGGCGCCAAGCAGAGCGCCACCGACCTGTGGGCTACCAAGCACGAGACGCACGTGGCGCGCTGCGAGCTGTCGGCCGAGCTGGTCAGCCGCAAGCCAACGGATCCCTGGGTGGTGTGGTGCTCGACCGACGAAGAGAGCAAGCTGCTCTGCAGACTCATTCCGGACGCGATCGAGGTGCGCGGCTCACACACCCCTGAAGATAAAGAGCAGCGCCTGACGGCGTTCTCCAGCGGCCAGGCGCGGGTGATTGTGACCAAGCCCAAGATTGCCGGGATGGGCCTGAACTGGCAGCACTGCGCCGATATGGTGTACTGCTCGCCGACCTTCAGCTTCAAGTATTTCTACCAGGGCCTGCGGCGCATCTACCGCTTCCGCCAGCTACGCCCGGTGACGTGCCACGTGGTGATCGCCGAGACCGAAGAGAACGTGATCGCGGCGGTCGAGCGCAAGCAGACGCAGCACAGAGGTCTCCACGCGCAGGCCCGGCTGGCGATGCGCCGGCAGCGCGAGCTGAGCGACGACTGGCACATTGCCGAGGGCGAGCCGCGGCCGTTGGCTGTGCCGACCTGGTTGAAAGCAGCATAGGAGTTTCACATGACCGGAACCTGCTTCGATAGCGCTATTGGGAACAACTACGCGCTTTACCACGGCGACAGCGTGCTGGCGCTGCCAGGCCTGCCCGACCGCTCAGTCGGCCTGTCGCTCAGTTCGTGGCCATTCAGTGATCAGTACGCCTACTCGCCATCGGTGGCCGACTTCGGCAACTGCGACGGTGATGAGGACTTCTTCGCGCAGATGGATTACCTGCTGCCCGAGCTGCTCCGGGTCACCATCCCCGGCCGGTTCGCGATCGTGCACTGCAAAGACCGCATCATCTACGGCAGCCGGAATGGGGGGGTGCGCCACATCGAGCCGTTCAGCGACAAGGTGACCGCTGCGATGCGTAAGCACGGCTGGCTGTTCTACGGCCGCATCACCGTGGTGACCGACCCGGTGCGCGAAAACAACCAGACGAATAACCTGCCCTACAGCGAGCTCAAGAAGGACGCCAGCCGGTTCGGCGTCGGCATGCCGGAGTACCTGCTGCTGTTCCGGCGGCCGCACACGCCGAGCGACGGCGGTCAGTGGAGCGATGAGCGCATCACGCTCGACGCCGAGGCCTACCCGCTGCCACGCTGGCAGCTCGACGCGAACAGTTTTTGGCGGTCGGGTGGCGAACGTATGCTGCTGCCCTGGGAGCAGGACGGCTACAGCTACGCCGCGCACGTGGCCTACCTCGAGGATCTCGACCGCAAGATCCAGCTCGGCCGGGCGCACGGCCAGCCGCTGCCGACTGATAACCCGTGGGTCTGGTGGGATATCCAGCGGATCAAGGTGCTCAACGGCCAAGTGGCCAAGCAGGCTGAGGATGAGAAGCACATCTGCCCGCTCCAGTACGACCTTATCGAGCGCTGCGTCACGCGCTGGTCGAACCCGGGCGACGTGGTGCTCGACTACTTCGCCGGCATCGGCTCTGTGCCCTGGCAGGCGATCCAGATGGGCCGGCGCGGCGTCGGCATCGAGCTCAAGAAGAGCTACTACCAGCTGGCCTGCCAGTTCCTGGCTAAGGTCGAGTTTCGGCAGATGCAGCCGACGCTGTTTGATATGTTGGAAAGCGAGGCCGCCTAAATGTCACACAATCTCTACCGCGGCCCGACCGGCAATATGAGCGACCCCGAGTCGGCCGCGCTGGTCGCCGCCTACCGCGCGCGCTTCGCGCCGGCGGCGCCAATCATTGCGCTCTACACCGATGGCGGCGTGATCGGCCAGAACCCAAGCCCGATCGGCGGCACGTGGGCCTGGTGTATGGTCGATGCGAACGGCCAGCAGCAGCGCCACGCCAGCGGCTGGATGTCGCCCGCTGAGATGGACGCTGACGCAGTGACCAATAACCACACCGAGCTGCTGGCGCTTGTGCTGGGCCTGGAGGCGCTCGACGAGGGCTTCGCCGGTACGGTCTACAGCGACAGCTGGGTGAGCCTGCAGCGTGTGTTCCTTGCCGCCAAGCTGAACAACGTGCCGCAGTGGCTGATCGACCGCCTGCAGGCGGTGCAGCGGTCCGGCCGGCTGGCCAACGTCAGCTATCAGCTGCTCGACGGCCACCCGACCCGCCCTCAGCTCGAGACTGGCATCGGCAAGCGCGGCAACCCCGTCAGCGCGTGGAATGTCTGGTGTGACGAGCAGTGCAGCGCCGTGGCGCGGGAAGTGAGTGCCCGATGACCACCGGCACCGCAACACTCTTTGACCAGCTCTGCGACCAGTTACGTGCCGAGCCCGACCGCCGCGGCGAGGTCTGGATCGACTGCCCGAACTGCGGCAAAGGCGCGAAGCACTTCTCTTTCAATGACAAGACCGGGCACTGCTTCGCCTGCGACTACTCAGGCTCGATTGGCCAGATCGCCGCGCTGCTCAACATCGCCGACCGCCCCGCGCCGACCGCTCGGCGCGCCCAGGAGCCCGTGGCGCCGCGCCAGTGGCAACAGCGGCCAGACTACTACCTCGACCGCTACGCGGCCGCGTTCGACCGCCTGGAGCGCTGGGCGGCCTACAAGCCGCTCACGATCGACAGCATCGCGCGCTGGCGGCTCGGCGTCGGCCGGCTGCCGTCGAGCCGGTGCGAGCATCGGCGGCTGATCCTGCCGGTGTTCGAGGCCGGCCGCGTGGTCGCCTTCCACGGCCGGGCGTTCCTACCCGAAGACACCGAGGCCAAGTGGCTGACCGCGGGCGGCTCATCGAAGCAGGCGCTGTTCAACGTCGACCTAATCAAGCCAGGTGCGACCGTGGTCATCTGTGAGAACTTTGTCGACGCGATCCTGGCGATGCAGGTCGAGCCGTCGATTGTCGCGGTTGCCGGGGGCGGCGCGAGCTGGCAGCCGCACTGGACCGAGCAGCTGGCCGAGCGCCGGCCGGCGCAGGCGCTGGTATGGCTGGATCACGACTTGGCCGGCAACGGCAGCCGCTACCACTACGCCGAGCTGGTGCGGCTCTGGCAGCAGAAGAACCCGACCGCGACGCGCGTACCTGAGCCGCGCGGGCCACAGATCGCCAATCAGCTGCGCGAGGCTGGTGTCAGCGCCACGCTGTATGAGTGGCCACGCGGCACGCCGCTGAAACAGGACATTGGAGCCGAGCTGATGCGAGGTGCACGATGAGCAATACCACTACCGACATTGAGACCGATGTTATCTGCGCGGCGCTCGACCAGATGGCGCACGCCCTGGCAGCGGTGCCCGGGCAGCACCCAGGCGACGTGCAGCGCGCCCGGACGCTGCTCAGCCTGACAAGCACCCTGATTTCGGGCAGTCCACCCTCGGGGTACCTCCTCGACACGCTGCGCGGATATGGTGCGGACGCTGGCGAGGTCCAAGCGGTTGCCCGGGCGCTTGCAGGCCTGGGCTTACGCCTCGGCGCCTGGTTGGGAAGGTCACGGTCGTGAAGACGCTAGTCGAGCGCTGCGCGGTCTTTGGCTGGACTCTGCGACCGGAGGGCAACGGCTGGGAGCTACTCGGCAACGGCACGCCGGCCAGCTTTCGCAGCACCGAGACGCTGGTTGATTGGCTTCAGTATCAAGAACGAACAACCAAGCACGTGACCGAGCACAACGTTGAACAGCTAGCAATGGAACTGGAGGCCGCCTGATGCCACATATTCTCGCTCTCGATATCTCCAGCACGCACATCGGCTGGTGTTACCTCCATCCTGAACTCAAGCCGCTCGCGAAATCAATCCCCTTGGGCGACAGCAAGGTTGATATCGCCGATCGCTGCCTGAAAGCGCGACAGGAAGTACGAATGCTCATTGCGGCGTGCGGCAATATCGACGCGGTCGCCGTCGAGCAGTGGGTCTGGCGCTTTCCGAATACGACGATCCCACAGGTGCTCGTGCAGGGCGCCGTGCTGGCGGAGCTGCGGTCACACGAGCTGGCGTACTGTGTCTTGAAGCCCAGCGAAGGCAAGAAGGCACTGGCCGACGATGGCGGAGCGGACAAGGAATTGATGCTGCGGTGTGCCGCAGAGCATTTCGAGCTCGACTTCGATCCGCTGCTTGAGTTTACCTGTAGGCGCGGCATGTGGGCGGCCTGGCGGGGTAACGTGTGCGTGTACGACGAGCACGCCGCCGATGCGCTAGGCATTGGCTTGGCGGCCGCCGGGCGCGTGGTGCTGGCGTGAAGTCGCCACGCTCACAGAGCTTCGAGGCGCGCGCCAGACGTCGCAACGCGGCGATCGCCGAGCGCAATCAGAAGAAGCGCGACGCGAATCCGCTCTTCGATCAGGCGGGCCTACTCAACCAGGTAGTGCAGCTCGACGAGCGCCAGTGGACTGCACTGAGCATTGCCTATGACGATCTCGCGCGCGGCATTGACTCCTATGAGCGATGGCTCGCTCACGAGCGCGACAATCGCCGACGTTATGGCATCTATCGCCAGATGCTCGATGAGGCGATCGGCGCCGAGAACACCGAGGAAGTAGTCGCGGACTATGAGGAGCGCTGGCGCGGCCACGCGGCGATGCAACAGTGGGAATACAGGCTCGATTACCTCTGCCGCTACCTGGCCACCTATCTGAAGCGCACGCCGCTTGACGTGTATAACGAAGCGCAGCAGCGCTATGACACACAATGGAGCACCCAATGACAGCAACCTCCTACGTCACCGTCACGGATCAGTTCTGCGGCGCCGGCGGCTCATCGCTCGGCGCATCGCTGGCCGGCGCCGAGATCAAGCTGGCGCTTAATCACTGGAAATTGGCGGTCGAGACCCACAACACCAACTTTCCAAACACCGATCACGATTGCACCGATATCAGTGCGGTCGACCCGCGCCGCTACCCGACCACCGACATTCTGATCACCAGCCCAGAGTGCACTAACCACTCGCTGGCCAAAGGCAAGATCCGGCGCTGGCAGCAGCAGCTCGATATGTTCGGCAAGCTGGAGCTTGACCCAAGCGAGGAGCGCTCGCGCGCCACGATGTGGGACGTCTGCCGTTTCGCCGAAGCGCACCACTACCGGATCATCATCGTGGAGAACGTCGTCGAGGCGCGCCACTGGGCGCCGTTCCCGGCCTGGCTGCAGGCCATGCACCTGCTGGGCTGTGAGCATCAGATTGTGTATCTCAATTCGATGTTCGCACACCCGACGCCACAGTCGCGCGACCGGATGTATATCGTATTTTGGAAAAAGAACCTGCGCCGCCCGGATCTCGACATCCGGCCGCTGGCCCACTGCCAGAAGTGTGGGCAGAACGTGAACGCGGTGCAGAGCTGGAAAAACCCACAGAAGCGCTGGGGTAAGTACGGCGCGCAGTATCGCTACTGCTGCCCAGTCTGCGCAGCCGAGGTGACCCCATACTACTACTGCGCGGCCAATGCGATCGACTGGTCGCTGCCGGCGCCGCGCATCGGCGACCGGGCGCGGCCGCTCAAGGAAAAGACCCTGAAGCGCATCCGCATCGGCCTGGAGAAGTTCGGGCGGCAGCCGGTGCTGATGGACTATGTACACACCTCACGCGGCAGTGAGCGCGAGATGGTGTGGACGGTCGACCGGCCGCAGCGCACGCAGCTGGGCATCCATACGCATGCACTGGTCTTGCCGCTCGAACACGGCGACAACCAGGCGCGGCCAGTCACCGAGCCGCATCCGACCCAAACCACTGCGCAGGGCAATGGTCTCCTCCTGCATCCCTTCCTGGTACAGACCTCGCACCCCTACGCGGACGGCGAAGCGAAAAGCTACTCGGTCGACGGAGCGGCACCGACTCAGACTGGGCGCGCCGAACTGGGCCTGGCGGTGCCGCCGTTCCTGGTGTCATCGAACTACTTTCGCGACAGCTACACCGTCGATCGGCCCTACCCGACCCAGACGAGCGGCAATCAGTACGGCGTGGTAGTGCCGCCCTTCCTGACCAGCTTCTACGGCACGATCCAGCAATCGGGCCTGGAGCAGCCCGTACCCACCCAGCCGTCGGTCGACAAGCACGCGCTAGTCGTGCCGCCGTTCCTACTCAGCTACTACACTCGCCTGAGTGGCCAGCAGGCGGCCGTGAGCGGTATGGACGATGCGCTGCCGACCGTGCCCGGGCGCGCAGTGCACTACCTGGCCCAGCCAGGCGCGACGCCAGCGGCCGAGGATTGCGGCTTTCGGATGCTTCAGCCACACGAGGTCGGCGCGGCGATGGCCTTCCCAAGCGAGTACGTGGTGCTGGGCAATCAGCGTCAGAAGGTCAAGCAGTACGGCAACGCGGTCACCCCGCCGGTGATGCGGCTGCTGATCGAGCGGTGCCTGGAGGTGCTAGGTTGACCTACCGCCTGATCACCCAGGATGCACCACCGCTTATCGAAGACCCGCGCGCGCAGTGGCGGCGCCGGCTACGGCAGCACCGCTGCCTGGTGTGCGGCTCGCCCGATCTGCACTACCACAGCGTTTTCTGTGCGCCGCATCGCATCAGCCACCGCTGGTGCGCGCCGTGTGAGACGCTGCGAGCGGCTGAGGAGCACGGCCCCGACCGCTACACCTGTCGCACGTGCTCATCACGCCAGTGGTCGCAGTGGCGCAAAAACAACCCCGAGGCCGACCGCTATGCGCGCGTGTTGCGGCAGATGGCCGAGCGACGCTCGACACTCGGCGACGCGGTACTCGGCACCGCGGCCCGGCGCGTGGCACTGGCCGAGCTGGTGCGCCGCACACGTGGGGCTACCTGGGCCGAGCGGGCACGGCTGTGCGGCTACACGGGCGACTGGCGGGCGCTGCGTGCCGCCTACGTGCGGCAGTGCCGGGGCGATTTACACGATCCGGATTGGAGAGGAAGCATATGAGTGAAGAGACTGCGCTGGCCAACGCGAACCAGGTCGAGATCACACGCCTGACTGAGGAACTGCGCCAAGCCCGCCGGGCGCTCGCGCTCGCACAGGGCCAGCTGGACAACGAGCGCCGGCTTCCGCTCGGCCGCTATGCGTTCTACCACCGGCATCTTGCAATGGGCTTTGTGCGCAAGCGCGATCCTGAGCTTGCGAACTGGGCCAGCGTCGAGGCGGGCCACCGCATCGACCAGGAGGGCGGCAAATCGTTCGAGGATGTGGTGGCGCAGCTCGAAGCGGAGCGCGCCCAGTTCCGCGCGGCGCTGGAGCTGGCGTCGCCAGTGGTGTGCTCGATGCTCTGCCCTACAGTTTGGAAAACGAGCGAAGGGCCTCGGCCGCATAGCGAGACGTGCCAAACCATCACAGCATTGCTAGAAGGAGGAACCACCTTATGAGCGAGCAGGAAAAGACGCAAGGGTTTGACGGCTGGGCCATCCTCGAGCTGATGGGCCACGTTCGCCTGGCCGGCCGGGTCACCGAAGAGTCGCACTTCGGTGTGGCGCTCGGCAGGATCGATATCCCAACGGCCGCCGGCGACGGCTACACCACCCAGTACTTTGGCGGCGCGTCGATCTACCGCCTGACGCCGACCACTGAGGAGATCGCGCGCTCGGTCGCGGCGCACAGCCAGCCGCGGCCGGTGCAGAGCTGGGAGCTTCCGGCGCGTACGGCGATCACGGCCGAGCAGGCGACACCTGATGAGCCTGAATATGGGCGCGATGATTGGGAGGATGGAGAATGAGCAAGATAGATGAGCTGCGCAAGCGCTACCTGGCGCTCGGCCACGCTATTCAAACCGGCGTGGCCTACGAGCTGGAGAAGGAACCGCGCAGCGGTACGCCCAAGCATCTGCGCACCGGCCTGAATATGGCCATGGTCGAACACGGCGCGCTGGTGCGGCTGCTGATCAAGAAAGGCCTGATCACCGAAGAGGAGTACTTCGAAGAAGTGATCGCCGGCCTGGAGGATGAGAAGCGCGGTTATGAAGAGCGCCTGCAAGCGCTCTACGGCGGAAAGACAAAGATCAAGCTGCTGTAAAGCGAGGAATGTATGACCAAAGAGTTTGCTCGCCTACTGGCGGAAATCGCCTATAAGCAGTGGAAGAAAACTGTGGTAGAGTCAGAGCCCAAGCCCAGAGGCGATCAACAGAAAGCAGCCTGACATGAAGCGAGCGCGCGAGTATAGCCGCGTATCCCATAAGGATAAAGAGCGCGGGATCTCCATCGATATTCAGCAGCGCATCAATGCCGAGTGCGCCGAGCGTGAGGGCTGGCAGCTGAGTGGCTGCTACTGCGACGATGGTATCAGCGCCTACAATGACCAAATCGCGGCTCGGCCAGCGTTTGCACAAATGCTGGCCGACGCCCGCGCGCGGCAGTTCGATGTACTGATCGTCTACAAGTGGGATCGACTCGCACGCAAGCAGGTGATCTTCTACCAGGTGCTTGCCGAGCTGGAGCGGCTCGGCATCCAGGTGCACGCGGCGACTGAGAGTAACGACTGGCTGGCGCGCGGCGTGTCGGGCCTGATGGCCGAGCAGTACAGCCGCATGCTCAGTGCTCGCATGAAAGATGTGCGGCGCTGGGAAGCCAGCCAGGGCCGCCACGTCGGTGGCGTACCGTGGGGCTTCGCGCGGATTGATGGCGCATTGATCCCAGGCGATCTGATCCGCTGGCCTATTCGCGCCTTCGAACTGTACGCCAGCCGCAAGTACGGGTTTGGGACGCTTGCCGAGCAGCTCGCGCGCGAGGGTGCCGTGCTCGACAGCGGTCGACCGCCGACGAAGTTCCAAATTGCTGAAGTGCTGCGCAACGTGGTCTACATTGGGAAGGTATGCTGTGGCGACGCGGTGTTTGCGGGCCTGCACGCGCCGGTGATTGACGACACGACCTGGCAGACCGTGCAGACTATCCTGGCCGAGCGCGTCACGGTCGACCGCTACCGTAAAGTGGCTGTGCAGCCGCTCCTGTCTGGACTCGCGCGCTGCGCGGAATGCGGGCGGCCGATGTGGTATAGCAACACGCACTACTACCAGTGCAGCGGTCGCATCACCCGCGCCACCGCCTGTATGATGGGGAGTGTCCGCGCTGCGGAGGTTGAAGATCACCTGATTGAGAGCCTTGGTGTGTTGATGGGCGATCCGGATGCGCTGGCGATGGTGGCCACCGAGCTCGACGACGTGATCGCCGCCGATGCGCCCGCGCCGATCGACACACAGGGGATCCAGGCGAAGATGCGCCGCATTGGTCAGTTATATGAAGATGGGTTGAAGAGTGAGGATGCCTACCGGCGCGAGCTGGCCGCGCTGCGCGCCCAATTGGAGGCCGCGCCTGCTGCTGTCGTGCCGCCGAACACGACACAGATCCTGGCGTTGCTCGGCGACCTGCCAGCGCTGCTACGCGCAGCTGACCAGGCCGACCGCCGAGCGGCCCTCCACCAGGTGTTCGCCAGTGTGGTGCTGGCGCCGCACTATGCCGTGCAGGCTGCACCGCGCCCGAGCTTCGAGCGGGTGCTATTAGTACTGGACCAGAAGATTACGGATCAGTGGGCCGGGTGGGCATTGGCACCACTCACCCGTATATTACGTGCCGCGTAATACATAAGTTTCAATTCTTAACCCTCATTTCAAGGCGTGTCTCTTGACACGCCTTTTTGTTGCGAGTATACTTTCAGAGTATTTTCAAAGTTATAAATCTAAGGGGGTGAGTTACTTGGCACAACCTTCTGACGAGCTAACTGTCCGACAGGCAGCCGATTTGCTCAACGTCACCACCACCACCATCTACAACCTGGTGGCTGAGGGCAAGCTCGTTCCCAGCCGTGTGGAACCCAAGCTGAAGAACGTGAAGCGGTTTTTTCGGCGCACTGATGTTGAGCGGTTACGTTCGCCAGACCCACAGTGAAGCCCCCGGCCGGCTGGAACCCGACCGAGGGCGAGTGATAGGCCCCGTAAGGCTATCGAGGAGATTATACCATTATGGCAACACCATCCCGCCGCCGCCGCGTGGCCGGTGCGCTCTACGAGCCACCACCCGCACCCACGCCCGTCCCGGCTCCGCCCGCTCCACCTGCTGCGCCCGAGCTGCCGCCGCGCTCGCCCTGGGCCATCGTCGGCCCGCTCGCGCCGATCGTCGCCTTCCTTGGCACGCTCCGCTACACCCACAACGCGTTCGCCGCGACCGTGGTCGCCGTGCTGCTGCTGCTGTGCGTGTTCGCGGTCGGAGGGCGGAAGTAATGAAGTGGCTTCGCTACGCCACTCGCCGCCTGGTCAGGTGCTTTACGTGCGGCGAGCTGGTGCACGACACGCCGCACTGTGGCAGATGCGGCGCCAAGCTCAAGGGGGTATCGTGATGGTGCAACAGCAGCAGCTTCAGCTCCCAAATCAGCGCGACCCGATCGCACGGCTGGCGCTGTTCGCGCTCGGCGGCGCGGCGCTCTGGCTCGCCGTGGTCGCGCCCAGCGCACCGGCGCAGGCCGAGGCTCAGGCGCAGGTGCTGGCCACGCCCGCACCGATCATCGTGATCGCGACCGCTGAGGCGCCAGCGCCAACGGCCGCACCGGCGGTCGAGCTCGCCGCGCCGACAATGGCGATCCCGACTGAGTTACCACCACCGCCACCGGCCTCCGAGCCACAGGTGGTGTATGTCGAGGTGACCCCGGTTCCGACCGAGGCGCCGCCGGAGCCGACCGCCGAGCCACCCGTGCCGGCCAATCAGACGACCGCCAGCGGTGTGCAGATTGTGCCGACTGCGACGATGACACGCGACGAGTTCATTGCGTCGTTCGGACCGACGCCCGACCCGGCCGCCAAGTGCGCCTTCGTCGGGTGCCTGCCCGGGAGGTCGCAGCCGTGAAAGAGCGACCGATCCTATTCAGTGGCCCCATGGTGTGCGCCATCCTGCAGGGCCGCAAGACTCAGACGCGGCGCCTGCGGAGCCTCGGGCTCATCAATCAGGCGCCCGACAATTGGGAGCTGATGCGTCAGGGCGCGCTGCTCGGCGGCTGGGCTGCGACGTTTGGCCGCGCCGGATCGGCGCTCGGCGCCGACGACGTTATGACGATCTTTTGCCCGTACGGCGCACCAGGTGATCGACTCTGGGGGCGCGAGACGTGGAATTGTATCGACACTGGTATAAAAACACAGCGCCGGGATTGGGTGCGCTATCGCGCGACCGATGGCGATGAGTTGCACTGGCGGCCGTCAATTCACATGCCGCGCTGGGCTAGTCGGATTGACCTTGACCTGACTGACGTGCGCGTCGAGCGGGTGCAGAGCATCACGCCGCGCGACGTGGTCGCCGAGGGTATTTATCACGAGCCGGGCGAGTGGGGGCTAGACTCAGATTACACACATCTGGTCAAGGCGTTCGGTACACTCTGGGATGATGTTAACGGCGCCAAGCCGGTCGGAGCGTGGGCTAGTAATCCATGGGTCTGGGCGCTCACAGTCAAGAGGATCTAGCTATGTCGACCGTGCTCCTACTCCTCACAACCTACCCGCGCCCGATCGCCGCGCTGCTCACGCTGGCCCTGCTCGCGTGCGCCGCGCGCAGCTGGCGCTGGCCGATGGCGCTCGATGCAGTGTTGCTCGCGTGCTATGTGGCGCGGCCATCGCTCCAGCTACTCGTGCTGGGCAGCTTCCTGGCTGCGCTGCGCTGGGTGCCACCGTTCGCCGCGCAGGTGGCCGAGGCGCTGCGCGTGCCGGAGTGGGGCGGCCTCAGCCTGCCGGTCGCGCTGTTCGCGCTGCCCGGGCTGCAAGCGTACGTGCGCGGCCCAGCGCGCGGTGTGCCGGCCCGCGCCGCCGAGCTGCCGCCCGTGGTGGCCGCGACCGGCCGCACCACGCGGCTCGACCCGGCCCAAGCGCCGGCGGTGCACGCGCGGCCGCTCGCGCCAGCTGAGTGGATGCGCGCCTGCAATGATGACCCGGCCGCGCCGCATCTTGGGATCGTCGGCCCGACGCGGCTCGGCAAAACCACGTTCGTGCTGGCGCTGATCGGCCGGCGGCCGGGGCAGCTCGTCATTTGCACACCGAAGGGCGCCGACGTCGATCCGTGGGGCGGCGCCGAGACGGTGCGGCTGGGCATCGACCTGCAGTCGACGTCATTCGACTGGCAGCCGATCGCGAACGCCATCAACCGTGTGTATGTCGAGATGCTGAGCCGCTACGCCACGAACAGCGCCACCGGCGCCGAGCGCATTACGCTGATCATTGATGAGCTCTCAACGACGCTGGCGAACACACCCAAAGAGACCAAGAAGCAAGTGATTGAAATGTGGAATATGGCCGCCGGCGCGAACATCAATCTGATTGTGATCGACCCCGAAGTGAATAGCTCGGCCTGGGGAATTGTCGGCCGGCGCGACATTGTGAACAACCTGGTGTTCGCGCAGGTCGCCACCGGCCGGCTCTGGTCTCTGGGGCGGATCGACCCCAACGGCCGCCTGCTGGATCCCCAGTCCCTGGACACCGGCCACCTGGTGGCGCTGGCCGCCGAGGCCCAGCTGGCGGGCCGGGGGTGGGCCGGGGTGGTGGCGGTGGCGGTGAGTGGCGCACATGGTAGTGTGGGTGTGCCGGTGCCCCCCGCCCCCCAGGGTGCCCCACAAACACACGCAAACGCGCAAAGCAAATCAAACGCAGAGCAAAGGATCGCGCTCTATATGACGTGGCGCCGCGCTGGAATGAAGAGCGATGTAGCTCGTGCACTGCGCCACGCCGAGGGCGGCGGTTTGGATGATGTGGAGTGGGCTGAGGCCGGCAAACGGCTACAAACGCCCGCAAACAGTCCCAATTAGGCCAAATCAGGCCAGAAAGTGAAGCGAACCGCCATGACCAATACTCAGCTGACGACCGAATATATTGTGGCCGAGCAGGCGCCGATCACCGCTGAAGTGGCGGCTGATGTCGGGAACGCGCGCACGGTTGTCCTCGTGCGCACCGCCGAGCAGCCGACGCCGAGCGTCGTGAGCATGCCCAGCGTGCGCACGCTGATGCCGGTATTCTCGTATGCGCTGTTCGCCGATCGTGGTCTGCCGCCGCAGTCGTGGGCGCGCCTCGGCGCGGGTGAGCACGTGATCGAGCGCGACGGGCTGGAGCGGTTTGTCGGCAAGCTGGCTGCCGACCGGGGCGGCGCGGCGTCGAGCGGGCGCGGCAGCGATAGCCGCTACTATGACGGAACAACGCTTGACTTCATTCTGGCCGGCATCGCGGCGGCCCTTCCGGCCGCGCGCCAGGTCGTGGCCAAGCTCACGACCGTGATCCCGATCGCGCTCTGGCATCTGGCGCCCAATGTCGAGCAGGCGCTGCGCGGCTCCTACCAGGTGCGCTACAACGGCCGCGACGTGACGATCCGGATCACCACTGTCACGATCAGGCGCGAGGGTGAGGCGGCCTTCCAGGCGCTCGACGGCGACACGTCCGGGCCAGTAGTTGTCATCGACGGCGGCGGCCGCACCGTGAATCTTGCGCTGTTTCGCGATGGGGTCTACCGCTCCGGCGCCACCTTCGAGCTCGGCGTACAGGCCGCGCTCGACACGCTCGACGCCGACCTGGTCGGCCGCGGCTACCGCCGGCTGACGCTGACCGAGCGTGACGAGCTCGAGGCCGCACTCATCGCCGGGCGCGAGTACAGCTACATCTGTGACGGCCAGAGCGTGCGGATCGACGGCTTCGCGCGCATTCAGCTCGACGCAACCGCCCGGGCGCTGGTGCAGGAAATTCGGACCAAGGTGCGGATCGACCAGGCGCGGCGCATTGCATTCGTGGGTGGCGCGTCCTACGGGCCACTGTTCGGCACGGTCGTGCGAAGCGAGATCCCGACCATTGACACAGGTGGCCTGCGCGAGCTAGGCAACGTGTATGGCGCGCTCGGCGCCGTGCCAGTGAAGAAGGCTAAGAAAAAGTGAGCCGCATCTGGCGCCAGACTATCAGCGATGAGCTGGCCGCGCTGATCGACGCGCGGCGCGGCCCGCTCACGCTCCAAGAGTACACCACCTTCGTGCTGGCGGCCGCGTGCGAGGGCCAGACGCTGGCACAGCGCATCGCCGAGCTCGAGCGCCAGGTCGCCGAGCTGCGGCGCGCGCCAGTTGGGACTGTGGTCGGGCCAGCGAGCACAGATGGTATGCTCAGCTTTGATTGAGGGGACAAAGCACAAATGTGCATGTTATACTCGTGTCGACTAACAATATCAAACTAGGAGGTGCGATGAAGTCGATCGAGTGTGCAAACGGCAGGGTCGCCGATGAAGTCAGGCGGGCGCTAACACGTGGCGGCGTCGACGTGCGGCGCTGTACCGAACAAGGGCCATTCCAAGGCAGCGGCCCCACCGTCTACGTCGTGATCAACTATGATCTCGACTCGGCGACCGAGGCCGCCGCACGCCAGCACGTCGAGCGCATCGTCGGGGCAACAATTCAATAAGCCTCGTTATCGAAGGCACACAAAGGCCCGGGCTCGATCGAGCCCGGGCCTTTTGCTGTTCATAGAGTAAACGTGGCTACTCGTGTTTTTGGAGCACGATCGGCAGGGCAATTTTGAAACCACGCACATCCTCGGCCCAGCTCGCACTACCACTCCAGCCGACCCTGCTCGGCCTGCTCACCAACGCGCTCGGCCTGCTTGAACGGCGCATAGGCCGGCGGCATCTTGACCTGCGCTGTGCCGCGCAGCAACTCCTCGATCGTCAGCACCTGCAGGCGCGGGTAGTCGCGCTTCCAGCCTGGGGAGCGGTAGAAGCCTGCCGAGGCGGCCTCTGCGAGCATGTCGCGCGTTGGCGGCTCGAGGGTGAGGAACGCGCCCAACTGGGCCTGCTCGCGATCGATTGTGCCGACCAGGTCGCGAATGTCGCCCGCGCGGACGTGCCCACTCTTGACCTGTACCACCGCGCGCTTGGGCTTGCCAGTCGTGTCGTCGAGGAACGGGATAATGCCGTCGACACCCCGATCGGCACCTTTCTTGCCCTGCTTGCTGCCGGCCTCGCCGCCAAGTGGCCGCGCCTTGACGAGCGATAGCGCCCACCACTGGAACTGATACCTATCCTGGCTCGCTAGCGCGCGGGCGGCGCCAATATCGCGCGGCTCGCCGATTGTTTGGAACGCGGCGCTTGGAAACATCTCGAGCATGCGACTTTTCATGACGCTGATCGCCAGGTGCGTGACGTCGATGCCGAGCCAGCGCCGGTCGAGCTTCTCGGCGGCCGCCACAGCGGTACCGCAGCCGCAGAAGGGATCCAGTACAACATCGCCGGGGTTGCTGCTGGCCTGAATGATGCGCTCCAGCAACGCCAGGGGCTTCTGTGTAGGATAACCGAGGCGTTCAGCCGAAAGGTTATGCATGGGTGGAATGTCGGTCCATACATCCTGAACCGGCACGCCAGGCATTTCATCCGCATAGCGCTTATACTGTGGTACTCCATCGGCTTTCGCTGGCCAGTGAACTCTTCCGATTGCATCAAGCTTGTCAAGTTCTCTTGGAGGAACACTCCAATGTCGCCCTTTCGCGGTCACATCAATCCCACGCCAAACGAGCCCAGTTTCACCATGGCGAATCCCGGCACCTGTGAGGTCAGAGCGCCGCCATCTTCGCCCATCTGGATCGCGATGGGTATAGAACTCATTCAAATAGGTTTCATCATATGGCTGATAGATTGGGTTCCACGTATATCGTTCTGATTGAGAATAAAGTAAAACAACATCATGAACTGGACCTGGTCGTTTTGCGGAGCTATGAGCACTCGTACGCTTCCACACAATTTCACTACGAAATTGCTCAGGCCCAAAGATCGCATCAAGAATAATCTTCAAATAGTGACTCGCAGTCGGATCACAATGCAGATACAGACTGCCCGTTGGCTTTAGTACCCGGTGCAGCTCAACTAGGCGTGCGGTCATCATTACCAGGTAAGCCAGCATCTGGCTGGTACCAAGCAGGTAGCGCAGCGCGCCGACCAGTTGACACACTTGCTCCGGTCCATCGCTGACTAGTTCATGGTACTGCCGCGCAGCTACATCGTTCCAGTGCCAGGAGTCTTCGAACGCCTGGATCTGTGCGTCGGCCTCTAAGCCGTGCTCATCTTTGAACAGGATGTTGTAGTTGCGGTTGGAGTTGAATGGGGGATCGAGATAGACCAGGTCAACGCTGGCATCGGGGATGTGCTCGCGAAGCACTGGCAAATTATCGCCGTAGTAAAGCGTGTTGCGTGAATGTAGCATAAATGTTCTCAAACTACATCTTTAACCACCGTTCACGCTTAGAAAACGTTTCACCTAACGGTCAGGGCGCGCGCCCGAGAAAAGTCGATGCGAGTGCGCGTAGTAAAAGCCTACAACCCTCCTTCTACCACTGGCAGCCACACATCGAACCGCCGCGGCGCCTCGGTCCAGATCCGCAGCGGCGCCGCGGCCGCCGCCTGGCCGTCGATCCGCAGCGCCACCGTCGCCGGCCGCCGATCGAGCGGGGCATTGTCGGCCACGGTCAGGCGCCAGCGCACCGTCTGGCCCTGGCGGTCGAGCAGCTCGGCCGCGACGCCCGACGGCAGCACCAGCGTGACCACGGCGCCTTCGGGCACGGTGGCCACGGCGGTCACCACCGCGCCGCGCTGGGCCTCGCTACTAGAGAGCGAGAGCGCGGAGGGCCAGGCCTGCGCCGCCAGCAGCAACACCATAAGCAGCAGGCGCATCATGGGCCGACGTCCGGGGCGAGCCGCGCGATCCACGTCTCCAGCTCGCCTAGCACCGCGGCTAGGCCGTAGTCCTTCTTCTCGGCCTCGGCGAGGTACTCCTGCGCGCGCCGCACATTCTCGTGGTGCTCCTCGCGCGCCTTCACAAGCTCGGCGTGGCGCGCACGCAGCTCGGCGAGCAGCGCGGCGTCGGTCGGGTCGGTGGTGGTAGTAGTCATAGGGCTCCTCTCCTTTATCTCAGGCGCGGCCGGTCGGGGCGCGGGCCGTTGTTGGCGCGGCTCTGGGCGCCGCCGATCAGTGGGATGAGTTGCTTCAGGCCGAGCAGCAGGATCGGGATCAGGTTGGTGTACTGGACGCCCAGCAGATCGGCGGGCGTGTCGGCGCCGGCGTCCGGCGTGATCGTCTGGACAATCTGCGGCAGCACGGCCTGTAGCTCATCGGCCAGATAGCCGATCTGATCGGGCGCGCCGCCGGTGTAGTCGAACAGCACCGGGTCGGGCAGATCCTGAATGATCTTCAGCACGTTCTTCGCCAGCCCGGTTTCGACGTCGCGGATGTTCTGCTTCAGCCGCCGGTCGGAGAAGATCGTCCAGGCCACCCGCGCGCCCAGCTGGCCGTCGTCGCGCACGTACATATGCTCGGTGGCCCCGCTGTCCTGGGCCTGCAGGCTCTTGGTGGCGCTGCTGGTGCCGCTGCCCTTGGTGAGCAGCCGGGTTGAGGTCGGCTTGCTGGACGATCCAAAGGCCGAGTTTTCCGCCGCCACAACCGAGCCGGTCACCGTCAGCACGTTGGTCGTGTCGTTGAACGTGAAGTTTGAGAAGCTCGACACCGACAGCGTGCCGGTATAGACCGCGATCTGGCCGGCCAGGCCGTTGCCCGATAGCCCGCCCAGCGCGGCGATCGCGGTCGGCGCGGTGGTCGCCCCGGTGCCGCCGTTCGCGATCGGGAGCGTGCCGATCACGTCGGCAGTTAGGCTGATATCGGCCTGCGAGGTGATCACGCCGGTGGTAGTGGTCACCTTCATGAATCCGGTGGCCAGGCTGGCCAGCACCTGCTCGGCCGAGAGCGTGCCGTTGGCGGTCTGTACGATGTAGGTCGCGTTGGTCGGCGCGTACACGGTCGGCGCGGTCGGCGTGAAGATCGTGCCGTTGTAGGCCAGCACGTCGCCAGTCGTCGGCGTGCTAAAGTCCAGCGTGGCCGACCCGCCCGAGAGCGTGAGCGTGAGCGTGGTGGCGCCGCTGGTCAGTGTGAGGATGCCGGCGCCCGTCTTGGCCAGCGTGTCAGCGCCGAGCGCGGTGGCCGAGGTCCACTTGGCCACGCGGCCAGTTGTGCCGTTGCCCGACGGCGCGGCGGTCGGCGTGAACTTGGTGCCGTCGTAGATCAGCGCGTCGCCAGTGGTCGGCGTGGTGAAGTCGATCTGCCCGCTGCCGCCCGACAGCGTGAGCGTGAGCGTGCTCGCCGCCGAGAGGGTCAGCACGCCGGCGCCGGTTTTGGCCAGCGTCGAGGCCTGCACCGTGTTCGTGCCGGACCAGTCGGCCACGCGGCCGGTCGTGCCGGTGCCGAGGGTCGCGGTGCCCGTGGCCGGGATCGTCAGCGTGAACGCGCCGGCGCTGCTGAGGGTGAGCACGCCGGCGCCGCTCTTGATCAGCGTCGAGTCCTGCAGGGTGCTCGCCGTGGCCCACTCGGCCACGCGGCCGGGCGTGCCGCCGGATGTTGAGACGCCGCTGGAGCCCGCGCCGCCGATGCCCGCGCCGGTGCCCACGTCGACCGCGCCGCCGCCGGTGTTCGCGATCGAGCCGCCGCCCACGTCGACGGTGCCGTTGGTTCCGCTGAAGCGGGTGCGGGCCGGGCGGGCGATCTTGCGCTCGATCTTGTTCTGGCGGTCGCTCACCCCGCTGCTGCTGCCGCCGGCCGGGTGGGTCAGGATCGCCTCCAGGCTGTCGACGTCGTCGGCCTCGAGCGCGCCCTCGACGCCCGAGCTGCTGACGCGGCAGCTCACGCGCTTGATGTAGCGCCGCGTGAGCGTGTCGATCGGCCCGCTGGCGGGGGCCGTCTCGGCCAGGTCGGTCAGCTGCGCCATCGCGTCCGGCCGCAGCCGCCAGGGCGGCACCACGTTGCCCCACGCGTCGCGCACGGTGCGGTCGCGGTCGCTCTCGTAGTAGGTGATCGCGCTCGGGCTGGCGCCGGCCCACACGGCCACGGTCAGCGCGCGGCCCTCGTAGATGCCCCAGACCAGGCGCTGCGTGCCGGTGCCGCTGGAGAGCAGCTTGACGATCTGCTCCTCGTAGCTGGTCTCATCCTCGATCTTCTCGGTGTCGGCCACGCCGCTGGCGGTGATGTTGGCGGCCGAGGTCGAGAAGAACGCGTTAATCGCGTTGTAGGCCGCGATCAGCGTGGCCACCTGGGTGGTGGTGGTGGTGGTCGCCGTGCTGCTGCTGGATGTCAGCAGCCAGTCGAGCGCGTACCACCAGCCGCGGCAGCTGAGCGTCACGGTGATGCCGCCGCGCTGGGCGCCGGTGGCGGCCGCGCTGCTGCGCTTGGAGCGCGGCCAGGCGATCTGGGCCAGCACCACGCTGGCGCGGTTGGCGGCCGCGGTCGCGCTGGCGGTCGAAAAGTTGATCGCGCGCTCCTTGGTGCCGTAGCGCGCGATGCTGGCCGCGCTCGTGACGCTGGCGGTCGAGGTCTGCGCGCCGGTGTCGGCGTTGTACTTGACCCGCACCTTGTTCGCCACGTCGCCGAGGCTGACCGCGACCTTCTTGCCGCCCCACGCGATCTCGACCTCGGAGAGGAAGCCCTCCCAGGCCACGAAGCCGTCCGGGTCGAACACCACGCAGCTGCTGATGAGGCGGTTGGCCCAGTCGACCGCCTCCTCGAACGAGCGCGCCGCGAACGACGTGCGCATGGTGTCGAAGCCGATCTCGGCGGTGATGCTGTGCTCGTAGCCGTCCGCGCGGCCGCCCAGCGCGACCGGGTTGTTGGTCGTCGGGGTGCCGCCCGCGCCCGGGTCGTAGAAGGTTGGGTTGAGCGCGATCGGCATATCAGGCCACCGATCCGAGCGAGCGGTACTGCGGCGCGTGCTGGGCGGTGACCGCGGCGGTGTCGGTGTTGGTGTGCGCGCCGCCGGCATCCACCCACGCGACCCACAGGCTGGCGCCGGCGTAGGCGCGCGGCGGCGTGCCGGCGACCGTGGCGGTGCGCACCGGCGCATCGCTGCCATCGGTGATCAGCGCGGCCGGCTGCAGCAGCGGCACGTAGCCGCCGCCGCCCAGGTTCTGTGCGCCCAGCACCCACAGGCGCTGAGATGCGGACAGCGCGGCCGAGCAGGTGACCACGCACCAGTCGTAGTACAGGATCGCCTCGAGGTAGGCCAGCGTGGCGGTCACGCTGCCCGAGAGGCTGCGGATCTCGCCGACCAGGATCACGCTGGTGGTGTTGGCCAGCGGCACGCGCACCGCGTCGAGCGAGGTGCCGAAAAAGTCGACCAGCTGCGCGGTGGTGTTGCTGCCCAGCTGCACCCAGGGGCCGACCCACAGCGTGTTGCCGCTCGCGGTCTGCACGGTCACGCGCACCTGCGCGTTGGTCGGCGCGGTCAGCGTGGTCAGCCGGCCGACCACGCGCAGCTTCAGCGCCGGGCGGGTGCGGATCGCCGAGATGTCGATCGCCGTGCTCGCCGTGAACGTCGTGCTGGTTGAGGTCGTCTTGGCGCTGGCGATCGCCTGGTACGTGCGGCTGGCGATCGCGGCCAGGTAGACGGTGACCGGGCTCTGCGCCACCGGCTTGTCGAGCCGGATGTTCAGCGGGCTGCCCTCGAAGCGCAGGTCGCCCTTGACCGTCAGCGTGCCCTCCAGCGCGGCGGTGTTCGCGGGCGAGCCGGTGCCCTGGTTGGTGAAGGTCGCGGCGCTGACCAGGGTCTCGATCGCCGCAATGCCGCCGAAGGGCCGGCGGCGGATCTGCAGGTCGATGCTGGCGCGGTTGCCGCCCTCGCCCGGGCTGGTGTTCAGGCCGAGGAAGGGCTTCTCCTGGACCGACACGGCCCAGATCTCGTAGTAGACCGGCGTGATCGCGTTGTTCGGCTTGGCGTAGAGCAGCGCCGGCTGGCCGTACAGCCCGGCGAACTGGTCGCGCAGCCACTGCACCGCGCGCGCCGCGCTCTCGCCGCTGGCGCCCTGCCAGACCAGCGGGATCGTCTCGTCGATGGTGGCGTAGCTGAGGTAGGCCAGCTCGCTGCCGCTGGCGAGCGGCGGCCCGCCGCGCTCCTCGAGCTGCGCCGGCGCGGCGGTCGGCGTCCACTCGGTGCGCAGCGCGAACGGCGTGGTCGCGGGCGCGTAGGGCAAGCCGCCGGCGGTGGCCGCGCCCGCGCTGCTGCCGACCAGGTACACGGTCAGCCCGGTGGCCGGGTTGATGATCCGGTAGTCCGATGCCATTAGAATGCCCCCCGCCCGGCGGCGCGCCGCTGGATCTCGGCGATCACATAGTTCGCCAGCTGCTGCGCGTCCTGGCCGGGCTGCTGCTGGATCGTGATGTTGAACACGTTGCCGCCGCCCGCGCCCATGCCCGCGCCACTCAGCGCCGCCGGCGCGCCCGCGGCCACCGCGCCCATCGCCGCGTCGACCTGGCCGGCCGACCCCGCGATGCCGCGCGCCACGCCGGCCGACATCTGCGCGCCGACCTGCTGCTCGAGCACGGTGCTCGGCGACTGGATGCCGAGCACGCTCTTGGCGGCCAGCACGGCGGCCATCACGGCGCTGGTCATGCTGGCGACCAGCAGCGACCGCATGCTGAGGATGCCGTTGATAATGCCCTGCACGATCTGCACGCCGATATCGACCGCGGCTGGCAGGGCCTGCGCGCGCAGCGCGGCCGCCAGCACGCCCACCTGGGTGACCAGCGCGTCGGTGAAGGCCTTGATGCCGGCGGCCTTGTCGCCCAGCTTGGCCAGCGCGTCGAGCCCGCTCAGCACGACCGTGATCACGCCGTCGATCGCGTTGGCGAACTGGTTGGCCTGCGCGAGCGCGTCGGTCGAGAGCACGCCGGCCAGCGCGATGATCGTCTTGATCAGCGTGACGATCCCCTGCGCGAACAGCGCCATGCCGGCCTGCGGCACCTCAGTCAGGTCGCCCAGCTTGATAAAGCCGTCGACGCCCTTCTTCAGGAAGTCGGTCGCGTCGCCGGCGGCCTTGGCGAACGCCTGCGCGGCCGCGGTCGCGTCGACGCCGAACTCCGCCGCCAGCGCGGCCATCGCGGCGACCGCCAGGCGCACCCCATCGGCGAAGCGCGCGACCGCGTCCTGCGACACCCCGGTGAAGGTGTTCAGCAGCAGCAGCCCCTCGACGCCGTTCTTGAGGATGTTCACCGCCGCGCCGGCCGCGCCGGCGAACTTGCCGGCGTGCTCGATCGCGTCCACGCTGAACGCCGCCGCGACGGCCGCCAGGCGCTCCATGGTGCCGGCGATCGCCACGGCGAAGGCCGCGATCGCCGCGTCGCCGACGCCCTGGAAGTCGGCCAGCTTGGTCAGGCCATCGACCGCCGACCCGATAATGCCGAGCATCTTGCCCGCGCCGCCGGCGAACACGCCGGCCGCCTCGACCGCCTTGGCGTCGAACTCGCTGGCGAACTCGACAAACTGGCCGACCGTCGCGTACAGCGCGGCGCCGAACAGCACGAACGCGTCCTGCGACACGCCCTGGAAGGTCGCCAGCTTGGTCAGGCCGTCCACCGCGCTGCCGATGATGCCGAGCATCTTGCCGGCGCCCTGCGCGAAGGTGGCGGCCGCGTCGACGCCGGCGGCGCTGAACAGCGCGGCCGCCTGCGTGAAGGTGTACACCGCCGAGGTGAGCGCGGCGCGAAACGCCACGAAGGCGGCCAGCGGCACCGCCTGGAAGGTGGCCAGCTTGGTCAGGCCCTCGACGCCCTTGCCCAGCGTGTCGAGCATTTTCGCGCTGGCCTCGGCGAACTGCACCGCGGCGGTGATCGGCGCGTTGGCCCACAGCGCGGCCGCCTGGGTGAACGTGTAGATCGCGCTCGTCAGCCCCTGCCGGAAGGCCAGGAACGCCGCCAGGGGCACGCCCTGGAACGCGGCCAGCTTGACCAGGCTGTCGACGCCCGCGCCGACCACCGCCAGCATGCGGCCGCTCGACTCGGCGAACGCGGTGGCGCTGGCGATCGGGGCGGTCGCCCACAGCGCGGCGGCCTGCGTGAAGGTGTAGATCGCGCTCGTCAGCGCGGCCCGGAAGGCCAGGAACGCGGCGAGCGGCACCGCGCCGAACGTGGACAGCTTGCTGAGTGCGTCGACGCCCTTGCCGATCACCTCGAGCATCGCGCCCGCGCCGCCGGCGAACTCGACCGCGCCCATCAGGCCCATCCGCATGTCGCGGGTCGAGATCTCGATCAGCGCGTTCATCGCCGTGGCCAGCATCCGCGCGAAGTTGCGGATCTGCGCGTCCGGCACGCTGCGCAGCGCGTCGAGCTTCATGAAGAAGTCGACGCCCTTGCTCATAATGTCGATCACGTCGCCGGCCTTGCGGGTGAACTGGCTGGCGGCCGACATCGCGCCCTTGTCCCACGAGACCACGGTCTGCGAGAACGTGTTGAGCGTCAGCTGGATCGTGTCGGCGAACGTCTTGATCGCGCCGCTCGGGATCTGGCCGAGCTGGCCGAGCTTGCCGAACGCGTCGACGCCCTTCGCGACCAGGTCGACCAGCTTGCTCGCCAGGTCGAGCATCGCGCCGACCGCCTTGGGGCTGGCGGCCTTGATGCCCATCGCGATGCCGTCCACGATCGGCGCGCCGCCTTGGTCTGCAAACAGCTTCGATGGCGAGTTGGATTTAATCGCGCTTTTGAAGGCCGACAGGGCATTACTCGCGACATTCTTGACCGCGTCCATGAGCGCACCAGCTGCGCCCATAACCCCGTTCTTGATGCCGTCGATAATTGCTTTGCCGATGCCCAGCGCGGTCGCGGCGAGCGCCTGCTGGGCGCTGGCGATCCAGCTGTTGATACTGGCCTGAATGCTGCCCAGGATGCCGGGCAGCTTGGGCAGCACCTCGGTGGCCACCCAGCCGAGCATCGAGACCGCCCAGACCTTGACCTTGTCGGCCAGCACGGCGGCGGTCTCGATCACGAACGCGGCCAGCGCCAGCGCGATCCCGCCCAGCGCGATGATGAAGCCGGGGATCTGCGGCGCGATCCACTGCACGAACGCGACCGCCCAGAGACCCAGCTGCGCGAGCAGCGGCCCGACCGCGCCGGCGATCCAGTCGAGGAACGCGGAGAGCATGCCCGGCCAGGCCGCCAGGAACGAGACGGTCGCGCCGGGGATCCAGTCGAGGAACGCCTGGCCCCACACCGCCAGCTGCGCGGTCAGCGCGCCGAGCTGCGCGCCGATCCAGCCCAGAAACTGGCCCAGCAGCCCGCCCAGCGCGGCCAGCGCCGGCCCGGCGATCGGGGCCACCCACGCCACAAACGCGCTGCCCCAGGCCATCAGTTGCCCGACCCAGATCGGCGCCTGCGCCTGCACCCAGGCCCATAGCCCGGCCACCCAGCTGCTCAGCGCCGCGATCGCCAGGCTCGCGTAGGGCGCGATCCAGTCAATCAGCGCCTGCCCCCAGGTCAGCAGCTGCTGCAGCCAGATCGGCGCCTGCTGCAGCACCCAGGCCCACAGCTGCGCGATCCAGGCATTCAGCGCATCCAGCGCCGGGCCGATGTAGGGCGCGATCCAGTCGACAAACGCCGCGCCCCAGGTGGCCACCTGCGTGACGATCGCCAGGCCGGTGTCGAGCAGCAGCTGGCCCAGGCTCTGGGCGTAGATCGCGTAGTCGCTGACGACCGCGCCGAAGCCGTTGGTCAGCGCCAGGAACGCGGTCTGGAGATCGCCGTTCGAGAGCGCGCCGACCACGCTGCCGATCGTCTCGGCCACGTCCATCCAGACGTTGATATAGTTGCCCAGCACGACCACCACCGGCTGCAGGAAGCCGGGCAGGCTGGTCAGGAAATCATTAAAGGTATCGCCGCTGATCACCACCTCGGCGAAGTACTGGCCGATCGTGCTCAGCACGCCGCCGATCAGGTCGAAGTAGGGCTGCGCGATCGCCAGCCCCTGCTGCAGCAGGCCCCAGCCGGCCACGAACATGGGGATGACCGTGGTGGCGATGAACTGGATCGCCGCGCCGATACCGCCGGCCAGCCCCTGCGCGAAGCCGGCGATCGCGCCCTTGACCGCGTCCGAGCCCAGGAAGACCAGCAGGTTGCCGAGCTGCTCCTTCAGCACATCAAAAATGGGCGCCATGATCACGCGCTTGGTCTGGCCGACCCAGTCCTGGAGGTTCGAGACCATGCCCTCGAAGGTCATGCTCTGCGCGTCCATCATGCCGCCGAACTTCTGCTGCATCAGCTTCAGCACGACGCTCATGGACTCGGGCAGCGGGCTGAGCAGCTGGCCGGACTTGCTGAACTCCAGGCCCATCTTGGTCAGGTCGTCTTTGCTGGCGATGCCCAGCTCGGCCATGCGCGCAATCGCCTCGCCGGTCGCGCCCGTGCTGAACTTGCCCAGCAGCAGCGACATCTCTTCAAACGAGGCGCCGGTGCCGCTGGCGGTGTCGCCGGCGATCGTGCGGATCTGCGCCGCGTTGAAGCCGAACTTCTTGGCCGCGTCTTCGCTCTCGAGGCCGAACGACTGGAGGATCTTGTCGGCCTTGACCACCTCAGGCAGCTCGAACGGGGTCTTGGCGCCGAAGTCGGCCAGCTCGGCCAGGCGCGCCTTAGCGGCGTCGGCCGAGCCCAGCAGCACGGTGAACTGGGTCTGGTAGCGCTCGAACTCGGCGTTGCCGCTGACCATCGAGCTGGCCAGGCCGACGACCCCGCCCACGAAGCCTTTGAGCAGGCTGATCGAGGAGGCGATGTTGGTGGCGTTCTTGAACAGGCTGGAGAAGAAGCCATCGGCGGGCGCCTTGGCGTCCTTGGCGGACGTGGCGATCCCGTCGATGGTGGCGGCGACCTGGTCGACGCCCTGCTGGGTGCCGACCACGATAATCTGGAGCGTGTACTCAGACATTTAGGTGCGCTTCTTCAACAGCTTGCTTTCAACGCTGAGCACGGTGATGATGGTCATGATCTCGGTCGCGGGTGTCTCGCGCAGCTCCTTGACCGTCCACCCGAACTCGCGCATCAGGATCACGTCGGTGTACTCGGGCGGCATGTCGCCCATCGTCCACAGGTGATCGGTCATGCGGAGCTTTAGCCGTTTGGGTCCATGGCCTCATCCATGGCCTTCTTCAGCAGCTTCATCGCGGCCGCCAGCAGCGGGAATGGCAGCAGCTCGACCAGCGAGAGCGCGCGACGCTCGCCGCTGGTCAGCGTGACGGCGATGCCGCCCAGCGCCTTCTGCAGGATGCCCATGCCGGCGTCGTCGCTCTCGCCGGCGCCGCCGCGGATGGCTTTCATATCCTGCCAGGTGAGCCGCCAGAGCGAGAGCTTGATCTGGTACTGCGTGAGGTCCTCGGGCAGCAGCGCGCGCTCCTCGGCGGCCAGCTCGGGCAGCTGCGGGGTGGTGGTAGACATGGGGGAGGTTCCTTTCTATAGTGATGGATGGTGCGTTCGTGGGGAGGCGTGGCACCTCCCCCGAGACGACGCCGACCACGAACGCCTATGGGACGAGGGCATCGGTCCAGCCGGGAGTCTTGAACGTAAACTCGACGGTGACCGGGTCGCCGCTGGTCGAGTCGACCTCCGGGTACGGGCAGCTGATGATGTAGCCCACATCGGAGGTGTAGCGCTTGTTGCCGGTCGTCGCGGCCTTGACCGTGTAGCGCACGTAGTACGGCGTGGCGTTCTCAAACGCCGCGCGCAGCACGGAGAAGGGCTCCGTGCTGCCCTCGGTGTAGACGATCTTGATCGCGGCCTCGTCCGGCTCGCGCTTGCCCACGCCGACGATCGCCTTGTCGCCGTCGAACGTGTAGGCCTCGCCGCTGGTGCGGTCCTGCTGGGTGCCGGTCACCGCGTTCGAGAAGCCGCTGATGTCGGTCCAGCTCGAGTTGTCGGGGCTGATCGCAACGGTTGCCGCTCGTGCGGTCGTTGCTCCAGTTGTCTGTGCCATCGGGCGTCACTCCTTACGCTTGCCGCTTGCGCGGGCTGGTGGTTGGTTGTGGATCGGGGTCGGGCGCGTCGGCCTCGGCCTCGGCCGGCGGCGCCGCCTCGGCGTACGGCGCGATCACGCCGGCGGCCAGCAGGATGGGCGCCGCCTCGGCGCTGATCACGGCCTCATCGACCAGCACCGGCGGCGCGGGCGGCTCGCCCTCGGCGGCCGGCGCGGCCGGGAACAGCACCGGGCCCTGGTCAGGGCTGAGCGGCTGCAGGAGCACATAGCGGGGCATGCGGCGCTCCTCTACTTGAACGCGGCGGCGGTGACCGAGGCCGAGACGCTCACCTCCACCGTGACGGTCATGCCGAAGTCCGCGACCGGCAGGTTGCCGATCGTCACGTCGCCGGTGGTGGCCGGCACGTTGAAGGTCTGGTCGGCCATCGCGATGCCGGCCGCGCTGCGGCCCTGCGCCTTCAGCGTGGCGGTGCACGCGCCGGCGCCGGCGTTCTTGATCCGGAAGTAGGTCGAGCCGTCGTTAGTGAACGTGAAGCCGTTGCCCGCGCCGGTGCCGGCCGCCGCCGTGAACGACGGCGTGAGTCCGGCGTAGGTCGCGCTCTGCACAGTGAGTGGTGCGGTTGCCAATGAGTCCTCCTACCTTGCGGTGAGCTGGAGCGGGATGCGCTCCATCTTGTACTCGGTGCCGTCGACCGGCTGGATAAAGGTCGTCGTGCTGCGCCCGGCGTAGTCGATCGCCATCCAGCTGGCGGCGTCCTGGGCGCCCTCGATCGCCTGCGCGATCTCCTGCTCGATCAGGTCCAGCATCGCGTCGGCGGTGTCGGTCGCGCGCACGAACACGTACACGTCGAGATAGAACTTCGGCTGCGTGCCGCGCAGCGTGAGCCGCTGCCGGTCGCTGCCGCCGGACGCAACCACCACCACCGGGCTCTGGCCGCCGAAGTCGTCCGGCTGCGTGCTGGGCACGCTGGCGGCGTCGGTGACCCGCTGCTGGAGCAGCGCCTGCAGCTCGGCGCGCGCGGTCGCGCGGCTGGCCACGCTCATGGCAGCGCCCTAATCACGGCCGCGATCGCCGCCTGCGCCACGCTGGGCGTATCCTGGCGGAACGTGGCGGTGTAGAAGCCGTGCGAGCCGCCGCGCGCGTTCTCGAACGGCGCGTACACGCTGGCCGGCACGCCGCTCTCCGGGTTGCTGTTGGCGGCCGTGTAGACCCGGCCGCGCAGCCCGTCCTGCTCAGGCGTCTGCGAAGCCGCCAGCGTGCCCGTGCGCTGGTGCGCGCGGCGCTCGGTGCCCTCGGCGTAGGCCTTTGTAGCGGCCGCCACCGCGGCGCCGAGCCCGCCGGCCGGCCGCGTGGCATCGATCAGCTTATGCGCGGCCGCCTGCAGCTCCTGATAGCCCTGGATGGTCAGCCCCTGATCCACCGGTCTACCCCTTTCTGATCAGGCTGAGCGCGATCAGCGTCGCGTTGCTCCACACCCCGACGCCCTCGACCCGGTAGCGCAGCGCGCCGATGCGCCCCTCATCGCCGACCGCCACGTCGGTGCCGACCGCGACCTTGCCGAGATACTCGACCCGCGCCGCGTTGACGGGCTGCGCCAGCGCGATCAGCTTCGGGTTGTCGCCGGCCGGGCGCAGCCGCAGCGCGACGCCGCTGGTCAGCAGCGTGGCCGCGCCGGTTTTGCCGTTCACCTCGGCCGGGCTGCGGTACAGGTCCATCGTGCTCTCGCCGGCGATGCTCGGCGCGCTCACGTTGGCCCGCACGGTCTGCTTCTCGCGGTCAGTCAGGATCGGCATTAGCCCGTCCGGTAGTACACGCGGCCCGACACCTGGACCGCGCCGCCGAGGTTCAGCACAAACGCCTGGCCGGCGGTGGTGGTGAACTACGGGACGATGGCGCGCTCGGGGATAAGGATGAGCGGCGTGCCGGCGATGAGCGAGATCGGGCCGGTGAGCGCCGTCGTCCCGTCCTTCGGCGTGACGGTGACCGCGCCTGCCGCGACCAGCACGAGCCCGACGATCTGGATCGCCTGGCCCGCGACCGCGGCGACGATCGTCTGGTCGGCCGCGGTGGCCACGTTGATGCTGGCGCTCAGGTAGCGCGGTGTGGCTGGCATTAGGGCTGCTCCGTATAGTCGCGCTCGGCCCGCGAGCGGGCGCGCGTGCCGGGCGCATCCTGCAGCGTCTTGGCGAACGCCGGCGAGATGCGGTCGTCGTCGGTCTCCTGGGCGTCCTTGTCGGTGACCGTCAGCCCGCCGGCGAACGGCAGGGCGGACAGCGCCAGCTGCGAGCGCAGCAGCCGCGCGCGGTCCTGGAAGAACTGCGCGCGCTCGCCGTACTCGACCTTCTGCCCGATGTCGTCGGTGATCGCGTTCGCGGATGATGCGAAGCGCATGCCGATGTTCTCGCAGCAGAGCGCCGCGGCGCTGCGCTCGCCGCTCGCCGTCATGGTCAGCACGCCCGCGATCTCCTCATCGGAGATCAGCTGGTCGGTGACCACCGTGTCGCCGCAATAGAAGCGCACGCGGTCGCGCGGCAGGGCCAGGGACGGGTTATAGGTCCAGGTCATAGCTGCTCGCTTATGGCTCGCGCGCCCACGTGCCGGTCAGGCTGGTGATGTACCAGGCGCTCACACCGTCGCTCTGGACGGTGATCGCGTCGCCGATCCGGCCGGTGGCCTGCGTGTTGATCGCGCCCTTGCCGGCCGCCGGCGTGAAGCCGTTGCCGCGCATCACATCGGTGCCGGCCGGGTGCACGGTCAGCCCGGCGCCGGAGGCCGGCACCTGCTGCTGCGTGACGGTGAAGGTCAGCCCGGGGGCGGCCGCCGCGCTCGGCAGCGTGACGGTCTTGGTCGTCGCCGCGTTCATGATCACGGTCTTGTGGCTGTCGGCGGCGGTCAGCGTGGTGTCGAGCGTGGCGATCGCCACGCTCTCGGCCAGGCCCGGGATCGCTGTGCCGGCCGGCACCTTGACCGCGCCGACCAGCGCGCCGCCCTTGGTGAGACGAGTGGGCATGGGGTGCTCCTCTATGGCGCCGCGCCGGCGGCCTTATCCAGGTACAGCGGCGCGACCTGCGCGAGCAGGGCCTCCTGGCGCTCCTCGTGCGCATCCTCCTCGCCCGGCGTGAGCGCGCGGGCGCGGTGGCGCGTCTGGCCGTGGCCGCTGCGCGTGGCGATGTCGATAAACGTGGCGCCGCACTCGGCGCAGGTGTACGTGGTGGCGTCCGACTCGACCGCCGCCACGTAGCCCAGGCGCGTCAGCTTCTCATCGTTGCGCGCGCCCTGCAGCCGCAGGATCTGGCCCCGGTCGAGCGCGGCGCCGGCGTAGTCGAAGGGGCGCCGCGCGAAGAAGCGCGGCGCGTCCGCCGGCCCCGCGTCGGGCTGCTTGGGGGGCAGCTGCCCTTTCATGGGGGTTCCCTTTCTTAGGCGACCGCCGCCGAGGCGAACAGCCCCGCCGTGGTGCCCGTGGCCTTCTGGTCGAAGTAGGTGTTGCCCTCGACGATATCGGCCTCGCGCTCCATGTCGCGGTAGCGGACGATATACTGCTGGGCGCTCGGCACGCGCTGCCAGATGAACGTGTAGCCCGCGCTGGGCGTCATCAGGCTGGGCCGGTCGGGCGTGTAGACCATCAGGGCGTTCTTGCCCCACACGCGGGTGTAGGTCACGCTGCCCTCGGCGGTGCCCTCCGGGCTGGCCGTCGAGATCGCGCGGCCGACCATGACGTTCTGAAACTCGACCGTGGCCGCGAACAGGTCGACCGACATCTGGCCCTTCTGGGTGTACTTGATCAGGTCGATCAGATCCGGGTGCCACTTCAGCTGCGTCCAGACCTGCTTGCCCAGCACCAGCTTGTTGGGCTCGCGCCCGATCTGGCCCTCGACCAGGTCCTTCCAGCCGAACAGATCCTGCAGCGGCGAGCTGTTGGCGTAGTCGCTCCACTTCGTGAAGTCGGTCGCGCCGACCTTGTCGCTACCCCACACGCCGGTGGTGAAGAAGTCGGTCGCGAGCGCGACCTCGCGCCGGATCTGCATCTTGTCGGTGACGAACTCGGTCGCCTCGACGTCCAGGTTGAACGGCTGATCGGCGTTGTCGCGCTCCTCATCGTAGATCTCGTGCCGGTAGCTGAAGCGGTCGCAGAAGTACAGCGCCGAGGTGTCGACGGTCCAGCCGCCGCCCTGGCTCTTGGTGCCGGGCGCGCGCAGCTTGGCGTCGTCGCGGAACCAGTGCGACTGGTCGTACTTGACCAGCTTGTTCGACTGCTTGACCACCGGCACGGTCGGGAAGATCTGATCGGCGATGTAGGTCTGGTTGCGATACATCAGGCTGACATTCGTCAGCAGCTGATCTATGTGCAGATCACGGGGTGTTGCGCCAGCCATAGTGTGGTGCTCCTCTTAAAACTAGCCCGCGGCCGTGCGGAAGAACGCGCCGGGCAGCAGCAGGACGCGGATGATCGTGCCCACCGCGGTCGACGGGTCGAGCGCGATGCCCGCCACGTTGAAGTCGGCGGTCGCCTTCTTGACCGCCACGCTGCTGGCGTTCGGCCCGACGTAGTCGCCGGCCGCGATCGCGGTGCCGCTGCCGTCCGAGACCACGAAGGACATGCCCAGGATGCGGACGGCGCCGGCCTGGTTGGCCGCCGGCTTGTTCTGGAGCACGCCCAGGCAGCGGTCGGTCGCGGCGCTGGCCAGGTTGACGGTGTCGACCGCGCTCAGCTTGGCGAACTTGTACTGGTGGGTCGAGAGGTCGGCCGCGGCCTTGAAGCTCTCATCCCAGACGAAAACGCTCTGCGTTGCCATTTACTCGGCCTCCTTGGGCATGCGGCGGTAGGCCGCGCTGCTGTGCTGGGCGTACAGGTCGGGGTGCTCGGCCGCCACCCGCGCCATGGCGTCGACGTAGGAGATCGACTCCTTGGTCGCGCGCTCCCTGGCCAGGCGGTCGAGCTTGACGCTGGCGCTCTCGGTGCCGCCGCTGGCCGCCCCGTCGCCGCCCAGCTCGGTGAACGCGGCCGACGTGCGCAGCGCCGCGGCCACGGCCTTCTGCTGGCTCACGTAGGCGGCGAACTGCTCGCTCGTCTCGCCGTAGGTCTTGGCCAGCGTGCCCAGGATGTCGAGGTGCGGCTGCGCCTCGCCGAACCAGCGGGCGCCGTCGTTGCGGATGAGCGCGCTGAAGCGCTCGGTCTGCCGCTCGCGCTCGACCGCGGCCAGGCGCTCGGCCAGCTGCGTGCTGGCGGCCTGGGCCTGCTCGCCGGCGCTCTTCAGCGCGGCGTTCTCGGCCGTCAGCGCGTCGAGCCGCTGCTGCAGCTCGGCGAAGTTCTGCTCGGGTGGCATGGGTTCTCCTTTTACTTCTGGGTCGCTCGTGATCAGGCTGCGCTCGCTGGCGAACAGCGGGCGCAGGGCGGGGTCTTTGAAGAAGGGCCGGGTGGTCAGCGCGCCGCCGATCGCCACGTCGGCGATCGTGGCGCCGGTCTCGGGCCGGGTCCAGGCGTCGTACCACTCGGGCGAGAAGTAGCGGAAGCGGTTATCCGCAAAGTAGGCGCGGCCGCGGTCGGTCCACTCCACCTGCGCGTCGGCCGACCCGTCGCTGTTCTGCCGCATGCCGACGATCCAGCCGACCGCGCCGGAGAGCTTGGTCTCGTGCTCGGCGTCGATCGGCAGCCGGTCCTGATAGACCTTGGCCGTGAAGTTGCGCACGAAGCGCGCGTTGCGCTCGCGGGTGATCGCGATCTCGCCGTAGCGCGGGTGGCTGTAGGTGCCCGGCTTGGGCAGGTACGGGATCCACTCGGGCGCCTCGGCGAACGCGATGCTGTTGAACAGCCGGTGCGTGCCGCCCTCGGCGGCCATCTCGGCCAGCTCGTGCATCGTGGGGTTGCCCCGCGCGTCGGCGCCGAGCGCGTCCTGCAGGCCGGTCGGCAGCCCCTCGCCCGTGTCCACGTCGCCGTCGCCGTCGTCGCCCAGGCCCTGCAGCGGCAGCGCGGTGCGCAGCGGGCCGGCCCACAGCGCGATCGTGTCGAAGGTCACATCGATCGGCGCGATCGTCTCGAGCGGGCTGGCGGCGTCGGGCGCGATGTAGGCCAGGGTGATGTGCGGGGTGAAGCCGTGCTCCTCGCTCGGCGCGTAGCCCCACTCGGCCAGCTCGGCCTCCGCGATCTCGTACAGGTCCTGCAGCGCCGGGCTGTCGACCGACAGGTAGATCGCATCCTGGTCGTCGCCGACGAAGCGGCCCACGCCGCTTATGCGGGCGGCGATCGGGGCCGCGATCTGGCTGGCGTCGTGCACGGCCAGCAGGATCTCGGCGCGCTGGACGTCGCTGAGGTCGCCGACCGTGCCGAGGTGGCACAGCGTCAGGTGCAGGTCGGCCGCGGCCTCGCCGCCCTCGATCGCCAGCTGCTGGGCCAGGTCGGGCGGAAGGGGCAGCATCACGCACACGCCGGTCGGGTCGCTCTCGGCGGCCATCTGCGCGGCGCTCGGCGCGGCCTTGCCGCCGGCGTGGCCGCGGGCGGTGCGGAAGGCCTCCTCAAACTGCTCGCGGCTGACCGTGTCCGCGCCGCTGAACAGCTCGCGCATGCGCGCGTAGAGCTTGCCGAGGAAGGTCGGGTTTTTCTCTTTGGCCACAGTTCGCCCCACACAAAAAGCGCCCGCACACCTCAAACGAGATGTGCGGGCGCTGAGCTCCGCGATGCCGGTACGGTTCCCCGGCGAGCCAGATTGTTATCCGCCGCTACCAGCCGCCAGTCGGGGCGGCACCGCCGTTGCCGGAGTGGTCGCGGGGGTCAGGGTTGAACTGACGACCTTCGGGTTATGAGCCCGACGAGCTACCACTGCTCTACCCCGCATCTGATCGAAGTATAGACAATCCTTATGTGAATGTCAATATGTATGCGTTTTACCGATAGTTCGTGCGTACCGGCGTAGTTTCTTTCGGGCGATCGTCTGGGCGCGCGGCGAGGTGAGCAGGTCGGTCAGCGCGCGCAGGCGCTCGGGGCTGATGGTCCAGCGCTGGATGGCCAGATCCTGCGCACGGTCGGCGATCGCCTGGAATGCGAGCTTCGCCTGCCGCATTTCCTCGGCGGTAGATGCCGCGGCCGCCTCGACGTGCGCCCACGGGCTGGTGGAGAGCGCGAGGCCGCTCAGGATCTCGCGGGGTATCTCAATCATAGCTTGATCTGCTCCGGCGCGCGCTCAGGGGCGCGCTCGATCTCGATGCCTACCCGCGAATCGCGCACGACTGGGCGCCAGTTGGTCGCCTGGCCGCAGGTCGGGCACCAGAAGGTGGTCGCCTTGCGCACCTCCATCGCGCCGACGCGCAGCACCGCGCCATCGGTATCGCCGATCGCGCGGCGGCAGGCGCACCAGGTGTAAAACGGTCTCATCGTGTGTACGGGCTCCCGTCCGCGCGCTCGCGGCAGTCGTCGCAGTGATTGTCGTTCGGGCCAAGCACCCAGAACACGCCATCCTCGTCCGCCTCCAGGTGGCACTGGCAATTGGTCAGACAGGCGCACGAGCCGTCGCCGGGGTAGAAGTCCAGGCCGGGGTAGCGCGCGCCGTAGTAGGTCGCCCGCATCGCGCCGACGTACAGCGCGGCCCGCGCGGCCACCGCGGGCGGCGAGAGGTCAGGCGCGGACTGCGCGAAGTCGCGCAGATAGCCCAGCTGATCAGCGATGAGCGCGCGCACGTCGGCCCGCTCGGCGCGGCTGAGGCCGGTGGCCAGCACGCCGGTGCGGTCGGCCGTGCCGCGCAGGTAGGCGGCGGTGTGCGCCTTGACCAGCGCGCGCTCCATCGCCCGCTCGAACGCGGCCGCGCTGCCGCTGCGGACATACGCCCGCACGGCCTGCTGCAGGTCGGCCGCGGCGAGACTGGCCAGGCGGTCAGCCGTGGGCATGGGGCGCCTCCTGTACTGCCATCAGGAACGCGCGCGCGCGGCGCTCGGGCGCCGCGCGCAGCAGCGCCCACTGAATTGCGGACTCGTTATCCGATCGGTAGTCACCGATCGGGGTCACCAGTAAGCGCAGAAACGCGACATAGGCACCCTGCAGCCCACGCCGCTCGATCTCATTCTCCAGGATGAGCGCCGCAATTGGGTCGGTGCTCGGCGACCAAGCCACGAGTCCGGCGAACAGGTCGGTCACCCGCGGGGCCATCTGCTGGCCATCGCGGTTGTACCAGTAGGCGCCCCACTGGTAGCCCCTGATACCGCCGATCGCGCCGCCGTCGCCGGCGTGCCACCCGAGCGCGAACGCGCACTGGGTATCGAGATCGGCGTCCCCAATTGGGGACACAACCCGAAATCGCGGATCGCCGCTTGGGCGCGGGGTCTGAGGATTGTCATTCCTGCCCATTTTCTACGCCTCCTGCGCCAGCGCCAGCGCGCCGGCAAACTGCTCGTCAATCAGTGCGTCGATCTCGGCGTCGCTGAACGGCTCGGCGGCCTGGGCGGGCACGGTGTCGCCGGCGTTGCCGGCGGGTGGTGGTGGGGCCGTGCGCGCCTGGGCCTCGGTCGGCGTCGGCAGCCCGGCCTGGTCGAGCAGGTAGCGGTACAGCCGCGCACCGTCGTCGCCGGCGAACAGCGGCGTGGAGACGTTGAGCGCCTGGAGGTACGTGGCCAGGTCGCCGAGGTCGATCTTCTCGACGTCGCCGTGCGCCAGCGTGGGCGGCGCGTCGGTCTCGATCCCGTTGAAGCGCAGCAGCTCGGGGATGCGCGCGTTGATCACGCCGCAGATCGTGTCGAGCCAGGCGCCCAGCGCGGTGGCGAACATACTGGTCTTGCTCGACACCAGGCTGTAGCTGCCGACCTGCTGATGGCCCATGAGGATGAAATCAGCCAGCACGGACATGGCGATCCGGCTGTCGTAGCGCTCGATGATCTTCGAGGTGTCGAACTGTCGCGCGCCGCCGGCGGTCATCAGCCGCAGCCGGTACATCTCGCGGCCGCCCTCATCGTACACCAGCGGCCAGATCACGCCCTCCTGCTCGTCGCGGCGGATGTTCGTCACGATCTTCTGGATCTGGTTGAAGGCCGCCGCCTCGGCCGGCGTGCGCTCGGTGCTGAGCAGCTGCGCGGGCACCTCGGCCACCGGGATGCCGGCGAGGTCGCGCTCGATGCCGATGCCCTCGATATTCTCGATCCGCTTCTTGAAGTACCACGGGCGGTACACGCCGCGCAGCATGCTCATGCCCTCAGGGTTGGCCTTGCGGGATGAGGTGCGGAAGTGCAGGCACTTGCTGAGCGGCACGGTGCGGCCGATGTAGGTCGGCGGCGGGATCTGCTCAAACGACAGCGCCTCGCCGGTCTCGTTGTCGAAGTTCCAGTGCAGCAACGTGTCCTGCGCGCGGATCGACCAGGTCGCCCAGCCCACGCGCCCGTCGTCAAACTTGCTCGAGCGCAACAGGTCGGGCGAGCCGTCCGGCCGCCGCACCTCGCCGCCGCGCACCTTGTAGACCACCTCCAGCGCGGCCCAGCCCCACGGCAGGAAGCTCAGGATCTCGGCCAGGGTGAGCGCCCAGCTCTCGCGCATATCGTGGAGCGCGCTCTCGACCAGAGCCGCGGCCGCGGCGCCGTCCGCGGCGTCGCGCCCGGGCACGATTGTCCAGGGCACCTGGCGGATCAGCATCTGGATCGCGAACAGGATGCCGGAGATCGTAGGGTCCTGCACCTGCATCTCATTCAGCACCCGGTACCACTGGGCGCCGGCGAGCTCAGTCAGGAACTCCTCGCGGATGTAGCCGCCGTACTGCTTGAGGCCGGTGGCGCCGACCATCGTGGTCGGTGGCGTGCGGGGGGCGTCGCTCATAGTGATTCCTTTGCTACTGCCAGGGGCTGCGGCGCGTGTCGCCGCCCGGCACGACGATCGGCACCGGCGCGGACTGCAGGTCCTTCCAGCCCCAGAAGGCCGTGTCGGCCAGGTCGAACGGCTTCTTGATCAGAAAGCGGCTCAGCGCCTTCTCCAGCACGGTGTGCGTGCCGCGGACGTGGCGGAGCTTGTCGCGCTCGTACGCCGCCAGCATCTTGCCGCCGCGCTCAGCCTTCGACCCGATCGAGCCGGCCTTGGCCGCGCGGTAGAGCGGCCGCCGCGTGGTCGGCGCGATCTTCTGCTCCGCGATCAGGTGCTGCCAGGCCTGCGCGGCCACGCTCAGCCAGGTGTCGCCGCCCTGGTCGGTCTCGACGCCGATCGCCTCGGCGCCGTACTCGACCGCCTTGAGGTAGGCGTGCTCCAGCACCGTCTCGGGGCTGGCGCGCTGCTCCCAGGCGTAGCGCCGGTAGATCCGCCCATCGACGCCCAGGCTGTCGACGATGATGCCGTTGGCGTCGCTGGTGTCGGTGTTCGACACCGCCGGGTCGCACCAGACCACCGTGCGCACGAGCTCCGGCAACTGCTCCGGGTCGACGCGCAGCGCCGCGAAGTCGAGGTGGCTGAACATCGAGCCGGTGACGTCGTCCACCTCGTGCTGCGCCTCGCGCTGAAACGCGGTCAAGCCCCAGTCGTTGATCTGCGCCTCGCAGACCACCAGGCTCTGACCCTCCCAGGTCGCCTCCCCGCCGGTGATCACGTAGTGCAGGCTGCCGTCGTCGGCGCGGCGCTGCTCGTAGGCCAGGCCGCGCACCGCCGGCTCGACCGCGATCGGGTCGCGCCGCAGCAGGAACGCCGCACGGCCGTCGATCAGCTGGGCCATCACGCCGTCCTTGTGGATCGTGTTCTGCACGAACAGGATCGCGGTGGCGCTTGAGCCGCTCGGCAGGATGCTCTGGGTGATCGTCTCGATCTTCTTCTGGACCGTGCCCAGGCTGTCGTGCCGGTCGTCGATATCGTCCAGAATGATCAGGTCGGGCCGGTAGTCGTCGAGCTTAATGCCGCGGCTGCCGGCGTCGAGGCCGAAACTGACCACGTTGAACCCGTTGGCCGCGCGCAGCCGGGTCTGGGTCCAGCCCTTCGACTGGTTGTACTTGTTGACCGCGCGCGCGATGCCCAGCCGCTCGAGCACGCCGCTGATCGTCTGCAGGTGCACGTCGGCCTTGGCCTGCGTGCCCGACACGTACAGCGCGAACGTGCGCCGCCCGGTCGAGCCGGCGAACGTCGTGCCGAGCTCGACGCTGCTGGACTTGCCGCCGCCGCGCGGCCAGTCCTCGATCCGCGCCGGCGGCGTGGCGGTCGGGGTCAGCGCGTCAAACCACGTCCACAGCCGGATGTGGCGATCGGCGAACACGGTGATGCCCGGCGCGGCCTTCGCGAGCCAGGGTCGCCACTCGTGCGGGATGCCTCCCTGGCCGCTCTGCTCACGCTGGCGCACCGCGCGGGCGCGCTCACGCTCCTGTTGTTCGTACGATGCGCTGTACATCTTCGAGCTTGATCTTCCCCTCGATAAAGGCGTCGCGCACGTCGGGCGGCACCTGCTCCCAGTCGATCGGGTCGAACGTGTGCTTGGTCTCGCTGCGCTCGCGATAGGTCTCGGGCTTCGCGCCCTTGAGCAAGAAAATCAGCAGCGTGTCGGAGTATTTCCGCACGCGCCCGATCTCTCCGCTGCCGCGCCCGTAGCCGAGCCCCCCAAACACCGGCTCTTCGACGCCCTCCAGCGCGCGCCGGCGGGCCTCGGCCTCCAGGAGGTCGGCCGCCTCCTCCTGCGCGCGCTCCCAGTCCGCCGCGAACGCGGGGTCGCTCTCGCGTAGATCGTACACCGTGCGCCGGCCGATCTGCACGGCCTCGCAAGCTCCGCGCACATTGCCGCTCTTCGCCAGCTCCGCGAGAAACGCCTTGGCCCAGCGCGGACGCTTTTTAGGTGTGCGGTTGTGTGCGGTCTCGCTCACTGATGCCTCACAGCGCCCGCACTTGCACGGTGATCACCCGGGCGTCGATCTGCCCGGCCGACGTCGTGATCGTGCAGGTCAGGGCGTAGTCCTGCCCGGCCGTGCCGCCCGAGACCACCACGGTGGCGCTGCTGCCGCCGCTCGCGATCGTGAGCCCGCTGGCCGCGCTCCAGCTGTAGCTGGCGATCGTGTCGCCGCCCAGGTCGCTCCACGTCGGCGCCGGGATCGGGATGGTCGCCACCGGCGACTTGACCACCTCGCGGGCGGTCATGCTGGCCACGATCTCGATGTTGATGGTGCGCGCGTCGACCACCCCGGCGGCGGTCGTGATCTGGCAGCGCGCGGTCGCGGTCGTGCCGGCGCTGCCGCCGCTGATGCGCTGGGTGGCCGTGGTGGTCGTGTTCGACGCCGAGACGCCGGTGGCGCCGCTCACCGTCCAGGTCACGCTGCTGATGGTGTCGGCGCCCAGGTAGGCCGACCAGTCGAGCCGGTAGTCGAGCGTGGCGCCGACCGCCTTGGTTGTGTTGATGCGCTCCATCGTTACGCCTTACTCGTGCGCGACTCGGCCGGGATGACAAACGTGGCGGCGCGCGCCGCCACGCTCACGCGCACCTCGGCCGCCACCGCGAACGTGTTGCGCGACCAGGCCAGCAGAATGATCGGCGTGCCGGGCGTGGCGCCCAGCGCGTACGCGAACGCCCCCGTCTGCCCGGCGCCCAGCGTGGCGGCGCTGAGCAGGCCGATCGTCTGCGCGAACGCGCTGGCCGGCCCCAGCGCGACCACCAGCGCGGTGGACCCGACCACGCCCAGCGCGGCGCCCAGCGCCCCGGTCTGGCCTGCCCGCACCGCGGCCGCGGGCGCGACGCCGAGCGCCTGACCGAAGGCCCCGGCCGGGCCGATGGGCAGCAGCAGCGCCGTGCCGGGCGTGACGCCCAGCGCCTGGCCGAACGCGCCGCTCTGGCCGGCCGACGTGCTGGCCACCCCGCGCGCGCCGGGCGCGTAGGCGAATGCGCTGGCCGGGCCGACCGCGAGCAGCAGCGCGGTCGAGCCGACCACGCCGAGCGACTGCCCAAACGCGCCGGTCTGCCCGACGCCCAGCGCCGCGGCGATCGCCACGCCCAGCCGGTCGGCCAGCGCGCCCGCCGGCCCGGCCGGGATCGTCAGCCCGACCACGCCGGTGACACCCAGGGCCTGCCCGAACGCGCCGGCCTGGCCCTGCGCGATGAGCGCCGCCGGCGTGGCGCCGAGCGCCGCGGCGATCGCATCGGCGATGCCCGCCGGGATCGTGACGTCGGTCGCGCCTGCGCCCAGCAGCTCGATCAGCTGGCCGCGCACCCGCCCGAGCTGCGCAGGGGGGCGGCTGGCTATCCGCAGCAGCACGTCGCGCCGATTGCGTGGCACCACCGTCGAGGCCAGCCGCAGCGTGAAGAAGCGGCGCCGCTGCGGCTGGCTGCGGTCGTAGATCGCGCGGGTCGCGAGCGGCGGCGGCCGGCTGGCCTGGATGATCACGCTAGGCCACCGGGATCAAGATCAGCCCCTGGCTATTGAACGTAGCCGAGAAGTTGCTGGCCGTGAGCGATTGCGCGCCCAGATCCACGTAGCAGATCAGCGGCCGCGTGGCATCGCTGGCCGGCGTGCGATCGTAGATCACCAGATAGCGGAAAGACAAGGTAAGCCCCGTCCAGCTCGGATCGGCCGCGTCCAGCGCCTGAATGCCGCGGCCGATACAGGTCCATGTCACGCCGCTATCCACGACCGTGGCGCCGATAGTCGTCGGCCATGTCGGTTCTGATGCCCCCGAGGTGCCGCTGCCAGTCGCCCGATACACAAAGCCGTTGCCAGTCGTCGGGCGCACATAGTTGGCGGTTGTGTCGCTGCCGTAGGCCGTGGTGGCCGCCCAGCTCGTGCCCCAGCTATTCGCCGCGGTATACGTGCTCGTCTTGCTGGCCAGCGCCACCCCGTTGGCGGTGTAGCCAGTGCCGCTGGCCTCGTTGGCTACTGGCGTGCTCCAGAATTGATCTGTATCCCCATTGGGCGTGTACGTGCTGGTGACAAGCGCGGCGCGAATATCATCAGAGCCCCAGTTAACCGAGCCCGCCCAGAGCTTGTTATAGATCGTGCGGTAGTTGGTCGTGGCGGCCATGCTTAAATCTCCCTATTGTCGATCGCCGCTTTGGCCGCGGCGATCGCCGCGGCATCATCCGCATGCGGCCCGAAGGGCGTTTCCGTCTCGGGCTGCGTCGCCCGCCCGGTTTCCTCATCGGTCGGGCCGAGCAGCCCAACATGGGCGGTGTGCGTGGTCAGGTCGACTCTGATCTGATAGCCCTGGTAGTTGAGATAGTCATTCATCTAGCCAACCTCATCATAGGAGAAGCCAAAAGAGAATGCGTTGGACGTGGGCGCCGCGGGGAATTTGAGCGCCAGGATCCCGCTCGGCGGAACGATGATCATTTCGCTCTCTTTGAGTGCGGCCCACGTCCACGAGCCGCCATCTAGACGAAATGTCTCCTCGTGTAGGATCGTTCCGTCGGTGCCCTCGGCGGTTGCGATCCATTTGACCGTTGCGCCGCTGCTGGCGAATGCGCCGAGCGGGCTGGGCGTGGGCGGGCTGGCCGTGCCGGTGATGGTGGCCGACTTGCGCAGCAAACGGATCCGCCCGCTGCCCGCCGTGCTGGTGTTTGCCGATACCCATGCGCGGAACACGCGCAGAATAGCGGTGGCCGGCGCGGTCAGCTCCAGAATGGTGATCGCGGTGGCGACGGTCTGGGCGTCGCCGTGTACGTCGTACGTTCCTGCTGCCATGGAAGCTCCTTAGATAATGCGGTAGGTCGCGTTGAGCAGCGGCAGCGTCGCGCCGCCGCCGGTGGCGTCGAGCACCTCGAGCCGGATCGCCGCCGAGACATCCGACACGCCGGCCGTGACGCTCGTGGCCGACTGCAGGCCGGCGCTCGCGCGGGTGGCGGTGGCCACGCCGAGCCCGGCGAAGAAGTTGCCGCCGCCGCCGTCGACGTTGTTATCGATCAGCTCGGTTAATGAGCCGCCCCAGCTCGAAAGCGTTCCGCCATTCACCTGGCTGACGTTGCCGCCATAGCCGACGATCGCCACGTCCAGGCTGTTCGCCGCGGCGGTGGTCAGCGCCGGGATCGACCAGGTCGTATTGCTGCTGGCGTCCGGCGTGGTGACGATGTTGCTCGGCAGCGCGCTGTCGACGCTCGAGTAGATGATCACCGCCGCGAACTTGGCGTCGGCGCCGGTGAACCCGCTGATCGTGTAGCTCGACCCCTCCGACCCGCTGGCGATCTTGCCCAGCAGGGTCGTGCGGCTCCACACGCTGGCGGTCGAGGCGCCCAGCGACGTGAAGCCCGTGCTCGCCGGCGTCGGGTGCACGCCGCTCGACGTGTTGTTCACGTTCACGACGATCAGGATCAGGTCGCCGGCGACCGCGCTGGCCGACGTGGTGACCGACTGGTTGCCGGTGCCGGCCGAGCCGGCCGTGCCGGAGCCGCGGAGCGTCGGGGCCATCTAGTCCTCCCCCGCCAGGCGCCTGAGCGCGCGCCACAGGCCGATCGCGAACAAGGCTGAGGCGGCGCCGATCCCGTAGCCGGCGCTGAAGATCAGCGCGACGCTGGCCCAGCTGACGCTGTGGTCGTCCACTACAGGATCCTCCAGGCGATCGCCATAATCAGCAGGAGCGTCGCGAGCTGGATCGCGCGGTTCACCAGCTGGCCACCACGCCGCTTCTGCTCGATCTGGCCGAGCGCGTGCTGCAGGCCCTCCACCGCGGCGCCGATGTTGAGCCGCCACTGCTGGTCGGCGAATGCGCTCTGCTGGATATCGGCGATCGCGCGCTCGATCCGAGTCACCCGCCGGCCAAGCTTGACCACGCTGTTGAAGACGAATAGATAGTCGTCGTCAATCCGACGCTTGACCACCTCTTGCACGCCGGGCGACGGGTCAGGCTCAAGCACCGCTTGCAGCGCTTCGATATTGGCCAGCCGCTCGGCAATGTCGAGGTCAATTGATGGATCTGCCGACGCACCGAGGCGCTCCTTCTGGAGATACCGCGCATCGAGCACGCGCTGGTTGACCAGCAGCAGCTTCTCTGCCTGCTGACGCGCCTCATTATCCATCGCCATGGTTCACCGCCTGCTCGATCTCGCGGCCGAGGCGCAGCGCCTCCAGCTCGGCCGCGCGCTGCTTATCGCGCGCGAGCAGCTCGCCGACCTGGATCGACAGCGCGGCTATGCCGCTGTCGATCTTCTCTTGGCGCTCCTTGATATCGATCAGGTGCGCCTCAAAAGAGGCTAGGTCGCTGTGCATCACGCTCGTCAACAGGGCCACGGTCTCATGCACCACCTTCTCAAAGGCGTCGCCGAGAAACATGCCAATCGCTCGCGCGCGAGCGGCAATCCAGTTCGCATCTCGCGGCGCACTCACACGGCCTCCGTTAGATAATAGGTGTTCACAGCGCCCTCCAGTGACCGCCGCGCTTTTTGTTGGCATCAACCAGAGACTTTTTGCGGAGCGATGTGAGCACGACCGGTATCGTGCCCTCTGCATACTGCCGACGACACGCCGCCTGAATGGCCGACAGGCGCATGGGGCCACGGTTAAGCAGGTGCGTCAAGATGAGCGCCTCGCAGCGCGAAAGCGCGATGCGCGCGCCGTCGTCGGTGTATCCCTCGATCACTGTTTTCAACGTGTCAGCCATTGCCCACGGCCTCCAGCACACTGAGCGGCACGAAGCCCGGCCCATCGAGCCGGCCCGGCCCAGTCTTAATCCACGCCCAGCCATTCTTGATCTCGCCGATCTGGACCTCGGCGCCTGCGATATAGAGCTGTGCGCCGCTCGTCGGCCCGACAGCGAGCGGCGCGATCGGATCCGGTGCGGTGAACACCACCTGGGGAAAGCGGAAGCGGTAGGGGCGTGGGGCGTCTGGGGTCGGGCCGAGTGCGGGTGCCAAAAGAGCCGCCACCCGTGCGAGCAGGCGCGGCTTCCAGACTGCCCACAGATCGCCCGGGCAGTCGGTGCCGTGGCCAGGCAGCGCGATATCCTTATGGCCGACAATCTGCGCGCTGGGGTAGCGTCGCTTGGCGGCGGCCACGCGCTGGGCAAGCGCCTCGATAAAGGCATCATCGGGAACGGCGACAAACTTCGAGGCCGCGCAGATGTGGAAGGTGTCTTCGTTGCGGCCCCAGACGCCGGCGCCAATCAGACGTGCATCGTTGACGATATGGCATCCGATCGACTGGCCGTCCGCCTCAATCTGAAGGATTTCATGGTACGCGGCCGCGTGGTAGTCGGGCCACTTCTTGGAGTGGTACGCGTAGATGTCGGCGACCGCTTTGCCCGGGCGATAGATCGCGCCGGCGTGGTGCACGACAATCGAGGCCGTCGCGCTGCGCGGCCCGTTCGGGTTGGTCCAGAGGTTCCGATCCTCGACGACGAAGGGTGAAGCAAGCGTAAGCATCGTGCGCACCACGATGCGGCCGGGGAGAGTTGCAGAAATAGTCTAGCATATTCTGCCAGGCATGTACACTACATCTAGGGCTTGTAGATACCTGTCCTACGACATCTAGCCGGAATGGGCAAGAATATGCTAGGATAGACCAGGGCGCCCGCCGCGGCTGGGGGGAGTTGCATCGCACTCAGCCGAGCGGGCGCCTATTGAGCATAATCGGGCAGCACGATCCGCGCCACGGTGCGCAGACCACACGGCCCGGGATCTCGTGAGAGATCCCGGGCCGTGTGGTGATCGTACTGGAACGTCAGGGCAAGCTTTTGACCGCCGCCTCGAACTTCGCCGCTTCTTCGGGCTTCAGATCGCTGTTGAGCTGCGCCACCACGGTGCCGCTGGGTGACTGGTAGTAGTACGGGCCGCCGAGCGCCTTCAGCGCGTCGAAGTAGGCAAAGATCGCGTCGCAGTTCTTCTTGGTGTCGCAGATGA
>ERZ869921.102-NODE-102-length-49066-cov-5.206362_pt1 | contig 49066 bp, 69 predicted proteins | sample MGYA00579310_ERZ869921 | MGnify/ENA primary metagenome ERZ869921 (study PRJEB32216, sample SAMN09231816) | wastewater metagenome | place: USA: Maryland | collected 2016-06-21 | study: EMG produced TPA metagenomics assembly of the PRJNA472060 data set (Reclaimed...
TTTCCATCTCCGCAATCCGCGCCTGCGCTTCCCGCAAACTCTCTCGCGTGGCATCTAGCAGCGACCAATCGGGATGAAATGAGCTTTCTTGGTGTTTGGCAAGCTCGGCTTCCAGTTGCGTGATGCGCTCGGCCATTTTCACCACGCCAGCGGCTTCAAGAATCGCGATTGCGATTTGTCGCATGTGTTCATAATCACCCGTCCCATTCTTCAAGTGTTGGATTGCTGCCGCCGTCGCCTTCTCGACCATCTCAGCTGGTATTTCTTTTAGCTCGCTCATAAATCCCCTCCGTGGTTTCATCTAACTACGTGCGAGTATAAATCAAGCGAGTTTTATTGTAAAGCTATTTTCTTGCTGGCTGATTTTATTTTGCCGTCACTGAATCCGGTCGCTGGTGGTCACGTCCAGTTCCGGCTGCAAAAGATCGTCCGGCGCAATAACAATCCCCTTGCGGTCGTCGCTGTAAAGCGCGGCCAGGTCGGCAGCCATCTGTTCAGGCGGGAATTCTGGGAATCGCTGTAGCCCTTCTTCAAACGCGCGCCGGGCCTCGGCCAGCCTTGCCTGAGATTGGCTCTCCGGCGTGACTGTCTCGACAATCTGAGTGGCCATATCGGCGGCCAGCCGTTGCCGGTCGCTGGCCAGTTGGAGCATTCGGGCGGCATCGGCTGCGCGCACAGCCAGAGGCTCAATCGTGTAATTGTTGATTATCGTCCGGCCATCTTCTGATGTCTCTGTCTGAGTTAATGTCCGGCGAACGACAGGCATTGCGATGATTTCCTGGACTTTCTTCCTAAGCGCCTCGGCGTCGTTGAAGTCGGCCTCGTTGATGGCTTCCCTGCGTTTTGCCCACTTGGCGGCGTTGGCTGCGATGGCTTTTAGCTCGGCGTCGTGGGCAGCGCGAGCGCGGTCATTGTCCCATTGCTGGGCGCGTGACCTCCAATGGTACTTTGTCACCCAAGCAGTGAAATATCCGGGCGGTTTAACCGCCGTATTAGAGCCGTACACACGCCGATAGGCTTCAAGGATAGACCGGTTGGTTGGCGGGTCAGTTTCCAGCCACGTGCGGAACGCTCGATACGCCTGCTCCGTCTCGTTTGGCTGGCGCTCCCACGGCTGGACTGGTTTTGGTTTCAGGCTGGTCATTCAGGTATTAACTCTTCGATTCAAGCATCTCGCAAACATAAGCCAGACTCTCCGGGTTTACCATCCTCACATGATGGAGCCGAGCCTGGGTTTGGCCTTGCAGTCCTTTCAGAACGTGCAAATTGTCTTCGTAGTAATCTTCCAGCCTCAACTGGTTTATTACTCCGGCTTTGAACTTAATCACGTTTTCAAGCGTTCGGCCTTTCTGTAAATAAAACACCGGCACGTCATCCGGCAATCCGTTCATCAGCATCCAGGTGTGCGTGACGCTAACCACTTCCTCGGTGCCCTTCCGCGCCGTGATTATGACATCGCCTGAAGTTGGCCGGAACATCAGCCGGGCCGTGCTGTACAGATTCAATAACTCAAGTTGCCGTTGCGCGCGGTCGGTGCCGGTGAGCCGCCCATACCTTTCTTGCAGCAGCGGGTGAGTTCCAATGATTGCCACAACGCCGTCAAGATCAAGGCCTCGGCCAGTCATATTGGAACTACTTTCTTTTTCAACATAGTCATTGCGCCCCCCCCCCCGTTTACCTGTAAACTCTGATTCTGGGAGGGTTATGCTTTTATTTACTAAAAAGATACATGCCAATCGCTTACGATCAGGCAGAAAAACAATCGAATTGCGGTCTGGTTCTCGTTATCAAAACGTAATGGCGGGGGACGGCTTGTCAATAAACGGGCGCTTCAGCGTTGAGGTAGTGGAAAGGTTCCTGCTTTCCACTACCCAAGAACTGCAAGTCTTTATTGAAACGAACTTCAACGAGTTAGGCTTCAACTCCGCCGCCGATGCAAGATTGGGTGTCATCGGTTGTTACGCGAATGCCCAACCACCGTTCTACGCTTGGCGCATTCGCTTGATCGTCCAGCCCGAAGAGAAACCCGCCCTGTTCACAATGTTCGATTAACATTTGGTTAAAAGCGACATTCGACTGCTCCATGTCCGCAAATTGTTCTTCGTTCATGTTATCAGCCAATCAATCGTTGGGCTTGTTTTGATTCCATTGTTTGTCCCGCATAACTAAACACCGCACAAGGCCGCCCCCCCATCGCGGACGCAGATGGCATCATTCCCCCGTTGACGCCTTTCAGTCTATTTCCTGATGCCGTTGAATGTCTCCCCGGTCTTTTCTCCATTGCCCATGCTTCAGATTTATCAAACGAGCGAATAAGCGACGGATGTGCAGGGTAGGTGTGCATCCTTTTCCCAATGGCTTTATATGCGCTTCCAAGTTTCTCAGCCAAGATCATCGCTAAACCCAGCCCTTGCCAGTCCGGCAGCGTCACCAAGCGACTCAATCCCATAATATCTCTCACCTTTGGGTGGGGACGATGTAGCATCCCGGCAAATGCAGCAATTGACTCGCCAACGAACAATGCAAAACATCTTGCGCCGACATGCAAATTAGCCGTCAAATAGTGAAACGGAGCGAAGAGTCGCCAAGCGGCGTAAGGAACTCGGCAGATCGTAATTTGAAGTTCTGGTTTTCGCCGAAGTAACCTCCGGGTAAAAGTCATTGTGGCGGGTTCCAATATCCAATCAGGCTGGAGCCAGTCCACAATATCGTAGTGACAAGATGCGGCAACGAATTGTTGGCCAGCCTTCCGAACGTATTTTTGAACCGCGTGCGAACCAATCTGAGCAACTTGCCGATCCACCACGGACGTAAATTCATCCATGACAATCACTCCTTGAGATTCCAATAGTCGCCTTGCCAGTTCTACTCGAAATCGTTCTCCGTTAGACAGTACAGCAAAGGGTCTAAGCCATGCAGGAATCGTGTTAAATCCCACGGCTTGGCACACGCTTGAAATCTCACCCATAGAAAAAGCCTGTGAAAAATCATCCACAACAGATGCCCCCCCCCATTCCAATTCCGGCGAATCACCAAATTGCGTTCGCAAAATAGATGACTTGCCGCAACCGGATGGCCCAACGATCAGGCCAATGTTCCACGGTTGATCTTCAATTGGGAACTCGCCTTGCCATCGCAATTTGCACTTCTCTGACACCGGCACGTCAAACATCGCCTCAAGTTGTCGCGCGCGCGGAGATTGAGATATTTCTGTTTCGACTACGAAATCAATGCTCGGCATGTTAATCCTTCCTTTTCAAATTTTAATAATAGTTCCGCTTGTTCTGATTCACCCGCACAGTCCACGACAATTCTATATTCCAGGTTGCCCATTACGGAACCACTATTTTTACCTTTCTCATCAGCAACCTCTTTACCAACACCGCATCTCGCTAGAATACCGGTCAGCGCGTCGGCGTCATATCCAGTCTCTTCCAACCGGCCAAACGCCTGCGCCTGCTCCAAGATGGCCAGCACGGCAGCCGTGTCATAGCCGCCTTTCTCGTTCAGCCGGTTCAGCGCCAACGCAACAATCGGTTCTGTCTCCGTGTCAAATTCCAGGTCAACTGTCGGCGCATACCAGACCGTCACGTCCTCATCGTTGATCTTCTCTTTCACTGCGCGAATGTTCTTCGGTGGCGGTTCGCCTTGAGCGTAAAGCATCTTCAACGCTTCCAGCCTGCCGTTCCCGTCCATGTCGTGGCCGGTGATTATATTTATGCCGAGCGGATCAATAAATCCGTTGGTTGCAATGCTTTTGACAATATCGTCAACCGCGTGGAGCTTGGCATTGCCAGGCAATGGCTTGATTGTATCCAGCCGCCGGTAGGTAATCTTCATCTCTTCGGCTGGTTGATCTTGGTCTTTCTTTTTGGTCATCAGGAATTGCTCTCCTGGGTAAGGTCTACTGCATCGCGCACCAAAGCAAATATCAATTCACTCAACGTCTCAACCGGCGTCGAATCATCCCGCTTAATCTCACCGCGCTGAATAAGCCGACGACAACTTTCCAGAAACGCCTGCTGAGCCTCTGCTTCCAAGAATATCTGAACAGTTGTCGTCTTGCTCGGAGCCAGCGGTTGCGCCGGTTGCTGCTGCGTGTTTGGTTCCATTGCAGGGCGCGCGCCTGGCAATGCGTTACCACCGCTTCCGTTGCCGCCGTAGTCGCTCCCAGTGTTGTTGCCACCTGAGCCTTCCGGCGCTTCAAACTCCGGGGCCGGAGCGTACTTCAAGGCCAGCACTTCAAAGATGCCCTGATCGTAGCCGGTCTGCTCCAACCGGCCATAAGCCGCAGCCTGTTCCAGTATGTCAAAGACTTTCCGTTCGTCGTAGCCGCCTTTGTCGTGCGAGCGATTGAGCCGCATGGCGACGATTGGCTCGGTTTCGGCGTCGAAGTGAACATCAATGGTGGGCGCATACCACACAGTGGCCATCTTGCCGTCAACCTTTTCGGTGACCAGTCGGATTTTGGTCGGCGGCTCTTTGCCTTCAGCGTAAAGCATCTTCAATGCTTCCAGTCTGCCGTTGCCGTCAATATCGTGATTCGTGACAACATTGACCGCAATTGGATCAATGAACCCACTGTCCGAAATACTTCCCGCAATGCCCTGAATGTCATGGAGCTTTGCGTTGCCTGGTAATGGTTTGATCGTGTCCAGACGGCGATAAACTATCGCCATTTCGTCAATCTTTCGTTCTTTTGTGTTCATTGTTTATTTTCAAAACAGCCCGCGAAACTTGGCCGCGACCAGTAAAAACAAGGCCATTGCCACTGCGCGCGTGATTGCCATAATTACGTCGCCATTTGTCATTTATTCGCCGTTCCGTTCCAGTTGTAAACAGCGAATCGCCTCTGATGCCGGAGTAGTTGGCCGGAATTCAAAGGCGATTCGTGGTTTGTTGGATTGTTTCATTGTGGGATGCGTGGTTGTGGCTTACGACACGGCTTCGTTTGCCGATGTCAGCCTTGTGTTGATCTTGCTGAAAATCTGGCTGATGCTCACTCCCATACTGGACAGGACGAAGAGCGCAGCCGCCCCGATTAAAACCAAAAGCAACGAATACTCGCAGGATTGTTACTCGCTCAAACGAGCGGGGCAGATTCGTTTCCGTCTGCCTCTTACGGTTTTATTCCCGTAAGGTCGGACTGTCGCATCGTCCAAACACTGGACGCCTTCTCGTTCAGTCTCTCAGCGTGGTCAGCTTTTCAGCGCCTTCGCCCATTCTTCCCGTTTCAGGGTTGAAGTCAATTAGAGAAGGTTCTCAGCCTGCCATTACTGACAGGTGACGCCGATCAGTTGACGATGTCCTGCCCTTGTTCGTCTGCAATGAAATTACGAATCATCTTTTACTCCTTTGAAAACTTCCGCTGTGAGCCGGACGGCGTTTCAACCTTCCGGCTCACAGCCAATTGCCAGCCTCATCGTCTGGTTGCCCAGAAAAATCCGCTGGCCTCTTGCGGCGGCCACGCTTCACACACCATTCAACAGTCCCGCCTTCCCCCTACTACGACTCGCGCCGTTCTCGGTACTATGGCTTACAAACTGACCGTCTACTGTGGCCTTTTGTTGGTATATCAATGAACTTTCAACTTCTCCGGCGCAGCGCATCCTGCTTCCGGCGTTTGGTTGCCGGTCTATCCCAGAGCGTCAACCAGAACCCGAAGATTGCCAGCCGGATAACTCTGCCGCCGTCATTGTAGGTCAAAAATTGAAACATAAGAAATTCTTTGCCGGGCCTCTCACCCGGCTCGACCGTCAGATGCCAGTTTGTCCTTAAAACACGTTGTCACTGTGCAAATCCTAGCATTACTGCGGCTCATCGCTGGGCGCTTGCCCAGGATTACGTTTGCGGCGCGTTCTCACTGACACAAGCCAAGTTCACCCGTAGGCTTTTGCCAACGCGCCGCAAATTGGTTGGTGGTTCGTGGGCAGGATCAAACCCTGCTTGGTTAGGTTTCGCGGGATCGAACCGAGACACCCTTGAACGTGTGATGCGCCTTGTCAAAGTGCTTTACCGCTCTTGTCGGTAAGTAACGCACTGCCTGTCTTATACTATTTTCCAGTGTTACCACTGGGCACAGGCTTCGCAATTAAACCGGCTCACACAAGCCGCACGTTTACCGTGCTACCACAAACCACCAAACTTTCAAATATCAATCTTGTAAAGCTGGCCGGAGCCTGACCTGTCTCATTCCGCAACCGGCTCCGACCAGCACTCACCCTATGACCACTCAATAATAACCTATTCGCATTTCGCGGTAAACCTCAAACTGGTGATTACCCGAATGATGGTTCTTCTTCGTAGTCGTTATAGTCATCTGGCTGGGAATAAAGCTGCCCAGAAGTCAGTGGCATCTGTCTGCGAACTTCTCTGCTAACTCGGTAATCCGTTGCCCCAAGCGGCTCGTCTTGAGTCTCAATAGCGTTAAACTGCCTGAACATCCTTGCGTCGCTCCATTGTTTTGCCCAGGTTTCGCCTTCGGTAAACGCCCGTTGAAAAGCCGAAAGGTTTTCCTGTCCAACAAAAGCGTTAATCAAAAACTCTTTTTCGATCTTGGCTGGCAAGACGACATGCGGCGGCGTTACCCATTTCTGCTGCCCAGGCTGCCCGACCTGCACGAATTCCCCGCCAGCAATGGTAAGCCAGAAAGCATACAGCGGCAGATTCTTCTTAGAGAGTGACCGTGCGGCAGCCACAACCTTCTTCTGATGCTCGGCAATCGCCGTTTCCATTGCCTGCCCGTTCGTACCTTTCACGGAAAACACGAAGAACTCCGAACAGCCTTCCACGGCAATCAGCCATTGCTGGCGACCGGACTTGCCTTTGGCGTAATCATTCCAATGTGACAGGACAACTCCGGCTGGTGTCTTCTCTTGCCAGCAGCGCCGCGAACGGATCACTGCAATGCGCGCAGACGTGGATGCCGGGCCGGATTCGGACTCGCCAGAATCGAAAGTGATTTCATCCGGCTTCCAGCCCGGCAGGCTGGCTGCCTTACGCTGTTCGCGTGAGTTGATGAAGAATCCGCCCTTGCCCATTATTCCGGCATCTTTCTTCAATGCTTGTTGGCCATTATGCCACTGAATCAGCGGGTAAATCGGGTCGTAATGCTCCTGCGCGCTTTCGTCAAATTCATAAATGCCAAACGGATCGTCAATAATTTCTTTTGCCATCGTGTTACCTTTTAGTTTGTTACGGTTTTATTGTTTGCCGCCTATTTTTACTTGTCAATATCTGGCTACGGCTCACCAGATTTCAGCTACACCTCATCCAAACTGTAAACCGGCCTGACCGGCGCGTTGACCACCCAGCCGTCGGTCGCCGCTTTGATCTTCTCGAAAGCCGCAGCCGTTTGCTGGCGCAATTCGTCAGCGGAAGCCCGTTGCTTGCCTTTGGCCTTGAAGTCGGCCACGTCTCGCCCTGCGATTGCAGCCTTGGCCATCTCAATCGTGGCTTCCAGTTCTTCATCACCGGCGACGTTCAAGGCCGATGCCGATTCCAGGAACTTTTGCATGTCGGCGAACTTGCCTTCGGCAATGGATTTCCGTTTACCGTCTTCGCCGACCGCCAGTTGGTCAATCAGCCATTGGACATACTCGGCAGTCTGGCCGCGTAGCACGTCCTGCATCTCAGCAGAAGCCTCGGCCATCTGCATCCGGAGCTTGGCACCGGCTTCTCGCCAGTCGGCTGACTGAATTCCTTCCATCGCAGCCGGAGCGTCAAATGCCAGCCAGCGATGGTCAACTGAGAATGACTTGGCCACGCTTTGCAGCGCCGGGTAATGCTGATCGTTGAACAGCGGGCCTTGCACCCGGCGATCTTGCTCCTTCATCTGGACGTAGACGGCCAGGAAGTTGCGAACCAGCCCTTTGAAGTCCAACTTGAATGCGCGGTAGAGGTCTTCCACCTTGTCCACATTGGCCAGCGGCGTCAGCTTCATCCCGCCACGGAGCAGTCCGCTCGGCAGCGTGAGGAATTCCAAGTCGCCTTTGAATTTGCGAATCCGAACCCGAATGGCCTCCAGTTCGTTGCAGACCAGCATTTTCTTGGACGACCGGAGCATCTTGGCGTTGGCCGCAGCCTGATATTCCTCGGTCACGATCTGGCGCGAATCCACCGCGCGCGAAAAGCCCTTGCACTTGATGAACAATTCCAGCACGGCAGTCTTCTTGGCAACCACTTCACCGTTGGCGAGTTGGTCTGCCGTCAATTCGATTGGTCGCTCGGCTTCAATCATCGCCTCATCAACCTGCGCGAGAATGGCGTCGAGGTCGGACGGTTCGGCCATCTCTTCGCTTTCCGGTTCAGCTTCGTAACCAATGGAGCTTTCAAACTCTGCCACTTCCTCGACAGCTTCCAGGAACTCGTCTGCCTGCTCAAGGTCACGCGCCATCTGTGACTGCTCTCGCGCTTGGTACTCTGCCAGAATCTCTGGCCCCATCTCTTCGGCTTCGCGCGCAGCCTTCTGGAACCAGTCTTCGCTCACCTGAAGCGCGGCTTCGGCCATCTCGTCAACCGGCTCGTCGGCCACGTCGTCAAAGCTCTCGCTCTCCGACTCCCGCGACTCGGTTTCGCCCCAGAAGCCGGTTTCGTCGGTCAATTCGTCGTCGTATCTCATTCCTGTTTTTGTCGCCATTGGTTTTCTGTCCTCTCTTGATAAACTGCATTGACTAGACAACGCGAAACTCAGCCCACACGTAGGAGTCTTGGCTGCTGTATGCTTTCGCGCCGCCGACAAAAGCGTGTGAGTGGTCGCCGGAACCAACCAACGTTGCGCCTGTAAATGCTGCTGAAAACTTGCTGGCTACCAGTTCTGCCGTCAGACCGTGATGATAGAAATAGGAGCGGCAGACCTTGAATGTTCCGGTCTTGTTGTTAAATTTCACACCGTAGCCTAGTGTTTCCGCTGCTTCAACTATCTGCTGTTTGGTTTCTTTATTCATCGTTCTGTCCTCTCTTGCTGTCCTCTCTTGATAACTGCGTTTTCTGTTCTGGGGCGACCATCTGACAACGAGAGAATAATAAACCAGTCGGGTTTTTATGTAAAGCGAATTCGTCACAATCGGCAAACTATTTTCTGGTCTTATAAACCATCCACTTCTACCGCCGAAACCGGCGTCAGCCCGGCTTCTTTGGTCAACTGCATCACCAGCTTAGCATTGTCGGCTTCGGCCTTCACGTAAACAGCGTAGTCGCCTTCCGGCCACGGCTCCACGTAACAGGCCATACTGTGACGGTAGAGAATTCCGCTCAGGACGCGCCCCAGCAACCCTCGCTCGGCTTCGGTCATTCGGAACATAAACCGGAGCCACCTGCCGCCGCCTGACAGTGATGCCATCGCCATTTCTGTAGCCGGAGCCTGTTTTTGCGGGTGCCAGTCCGCGCGCCAGTCCTTCACGTTTGCAAAAGCAATGACATTACTGAGTGCGCCAACCGCACCCATCACAAACAAGTCGTCAACATTGACCGCCCGCCAGTATTTACATTCCGCGAATAGGCATTCCAGTAAGTTCTCAGCCGTGACAACCACTGGTAAATTCTGATCAGACCTGGGCAGGGAGGCGTGAAGGTCTTTGTAATCGTCCAGCGCAACGCCAATGCCATACTGCACCATCTCCACTTCAACGCTCCAAACGCCAATGCCATACTGCACCATCTCCACTTCAACGCTCCATCCGAGTTGCTTGGCCTGTTCAACTGCTGCATCTCGATCATCTACGTTCAGGAAGTAGGCCTTGCGCTGCTCGGCGACGGACTTATTGCCTTTGGCGTCGCTGGCGAACAGCCTCATCCGCAGAACGAAGAACGTCCGCGCGTTAATGGCTTCGTCTGGCGTGACTTCGCCGAGGTAGGACGCCGGGATTAGGACAGATTGTCTGCTTTTGGTTTTCATTTTCAGACTCCAAGGATATTCGCGTTAATCCATTCGACTTCCGCTACCAGCGCATCAGCCCGAAGCGCGAACCCTTTGCCGTCTACTCCGCGCAGCACCGGCCCACCGCTCAGTTTCATATCGGCAATCCATCGCCCGCGCCACGTTCGCGTCCAGCAAGCCAACCGGCTGTCATCTGCGACCAGTTTGCGGATCATGCGGAATGCCATTCGCTTCAGCGGGTTGACTGGCATCACGTTGCTGGCGCGCGTAACCTGAGCGTTACCTTCGGTCAGTAACCCGGCCAGATCATCGGCCATAATAAATCGCACAGTTCCATCAAGCTCGATTATAACGCTGTTCATGGCGCACCTCCCGCTGGTTAAACTCGTCGGTCGTCGTGTCGCTGACAACGGTTCCAAGTGCTTTTTCCAGTGCAGCCGTCAATTGCTGGCATCCTTTCCCTTTGACACCGGCAACCGAGACTTCGGTTTCGCCTTCCGGCGTTATGGTGATCGTGATTTCTTCTTTTCCGTTAGCCATCGTGTTTTCTCCTGTGGTTAATACGCTCTCAAGACAATCGCCCCGTCTTCGCGCAGGCTCCGCTGGACACGTTTGCCCATTCGGCGGGCTTGCTTCTCGGCAACCTGAGCGGCGTACTCCTGCCGGAGCTTCACCGCGTCCGCCCCGACCTTTTCGGCCAGCCCGCGACCGCCTTGCCAGAAGTCAGCCTGCAACTCCCAGTTGCCATCAGCGCCGCGAACGACACCGATTTCGTAGGCGTCTTTGCTGCCGGTCACGCGAATGGCGTGTTCGCACTTGCCTTGCGCGTTGGCGTAGTAGCGATGCGTTTTCTGGCCGGTCACCAGTTCACAGCCGAGCGCGGTTGCGGCTGCGGCTAGAGAGTCGAGACATCTCACTTGGATTTGAATTTTGGCTATGTGACTCATTTTTTTTACTCCTTAATCTTCGTTGCCTATTTGCAATGCGCGGCCTTCCACTCCAACTCAAACTCTTTGCGCGCCGCCAATTGTGACAAAAACTTTTGCTGTTTCTCTTGGTCGCGCCTAGCCTGTGCCAACGCCGCGCGGGTTCTCAGGAATTGCTCGTCTCGCTCTTGCTGCTCTTTGGTCAATTGAGTGGTCATTGCTTTATCTCCTTGGTGTTTGTTTTTCACTTCCAACAACGGGAGAATAATAAACCAAACAAGTTTTCCTGTAAAGCTAATTCGTCCCAATCGGCAAACTATTTTTACGGCTTCTGCCAGTCAGGGAACGGCTTTTCATCCTCACGTTCCCACCAACGATACCTGAAACCCTGAAAGCCTTTGATCGGCGCATCAATTGTCACGGCCACGGCATCTCCCCGGCGAACCAGTGCGTAACTGCCGCCGTACCGCTCGACTTTGACCAGCGGTGCGTAACCGCGAAGTTTGCCTTCACAGACGACGTACACGCGGTCGCCCGGCTTGATGTTTGGCGGATTTCCGCCCATGTAAAAATGCCAGTCTTCGCCGCCGTCCGGTTCGCCCGGTAACTGACCTTCGGCAATCCAGGCAGCGAGTCCTCGTTTTCCGGCAAATTCAAAGTTTTTCGCAACAGTAACAACCACGTCTGGCATAAACACTCCTTTTAGAAAAGCAACCCTTGTGCGCCGTCATACTGAATCACGGCAACCGGCTCATGTGTCACCATTGCTGGGCGCACGACTGGTAATGGTTCCTTCCGGCTTCGCGCAACCCGCTTTGGCTTCTCAATTACCGGCTCAACTTCAGGCTCAATCTCCGCCTCCGGCTCTGCCAATTCCGGCTCAGCCATAATAATTACAGGCGGCATCTCAACCGGCACAATCAACTGCCGCACGTCCACCGGCTCAAACGTCTCAACCAACACCTCGCCAGCCGGTTCGCTCTCTCCGGCCAGTTCCCGCGCAACCTCTTCGACGGTCTTCAGCGGCTGGTATTGCTTCAGCAATGCTGTCAGAGCCGGAATTCCTTTTGCCGGGTCAGTCGGCACAAAAAACATCCGTGTGTAATTGATGTACTCGCTTATCAGCCCCATCCGTTTGAACAACTCATAATCGCCGTAACGGATATTCCCGCCGAGTTCGATTCTGATTTCACCGCGCCACTTCGACCGGCAAAGGTGCATCCCGGCCACAAGCTGAATTCGGTCGCCTTCCAACAGGGCAGCAAATATCTCTTCCGGCGTTTTCAGGTTCCGACTCACGCCGATTGCCCGCAGCACCGGCCCGACCATCATTGCCGAGATTTGCGCGCCGACGATCCGCTGGCCGCTGTCTGTGGTTACGCGAACCACTTTCAGGCGCGATTCGTTTTCACCGCGCAGCCGTCGCCAGAGCGGCAGGATTGCTCCGCCGATGACGTGCATCTTGGTAGTCTCAACAGTCGGCAGCGCCGCGAATTCAAACTGCCAGCGCAGCGATGCCTGTTCAACTGGCACCGGACGGAATTTACTGGCCAGGTCGTATTCGTCTCGGTACTGCACCCGCGCTCCGGTTGGCTTCCAGATGGCGAAGGTCTGGTAAGTCCGGCCCGTATCAATGTCGGTGTGCTGGCGCGAAGCCACAGCCAACACCACGTAGTTTTCTTTGTTGTGGAAGTAATAGCCGGTCTTCAGGCCAATGGCCAGCGCACGGTGCCGCTCAATCTCGGCTGACTCCAGTGTGCAGGTTTTCACCTCGCGGTCAATTTCCAAAAGGTAATGCGTGGTCTTGGCTCCGGTCGTTTCGTCTGTGGCAATCACTCGCGGAGCCTGGGCGAAGCGAATGGCCAGCGCGCGAATGTCGGTCACGCCTTCATCGAAAGTCCCGTTCTCTTTGGCGCTCAAAACGGTCAGGTCGAAGATGCCGGAGAAGTATTCAAAAATAGCGTTCTGCCGCTCCACGTCCAGAGCCAACACTCGGTTCAGGAAGCGAGGAATGTTCCGCTCGTCTTCTTTGCGAACACCTTCAACTCCGTCGCCGTCTTCCTGCAACAATCCCATGTCGCGCAAGGTCTGCTTTGGGTCTGCCAATCCGGCTACGTCATCACCGCGTTTGATTCGCGCAAACATCATCAACAGAGCCGCACGGCCTTCCTCAGTCTCAAAGTTGTACTTAGCCAGATCGCCAGAATCCGCTGCGCTTCGGTCGCCTTTGGTCAACGCTCCAAGGCTGGCCAGCCGCCGGGCAATGGTCGAACTGAACCGGCGTTCTCCGCCCAAATTGGTGCTGAGCAACACGTACTCCGGCGGCATTGCCTGGTCGCTTCGGTGAGTCCGCCCAAATACCTGTAACTGCTTGTCCGCCGACCATCCCAGTTGCAGCGTGATGTGAACGCGGCGATGTTTGTTCTCACACTGGTTGCTGGCGTGAAGGCTGATGCCCATGCTGGCGGCATCCGAGATAATGGCCACTCGTTTGCGCCCGGCCTGGAATTGCTCCATCTCGTGAATGTTCACCGAGTCCATCGCCACGCCCTGCGGCGCGCGCTTTTTGTAGGTCACATGCCCGGTCTGCTTGTCGCGGATCAACCGGCGACTGCGGCCTGTCAATTCAGCCACAACGCTTTCGCCGAAGTGATTGACAATCTGATCAAGCGGATTTTCCGGCAGCCTGAGAGCCGAAAGGCCATCAAGCAATCGCTCTTTCATTCTCAGGGCTTCCCGGCTTTGAACTTTGTTGCCGTCTTTGTCTTCCACTGCCACTTGATACTTTCGCCCGGTTGCCGGATCGGTTACATCTTGATAAAGCACAGTCGGGAAGCCGCGTTCAACCATCTGGGCGATGACTTCGCGTGGAGTAAAATCAAGGTCTTCCAATGCGCCGCCGCTGGCCGCAGCCTTGGCTACCTGTTCGCGGGTTCGCGCTTCGCCAGTGCTGACCAATGACAACACAACGGACTTACCTTCGGCCAATGCTTGCTCGACTTCCTGAATTGCAGCCGGAACTTTGAACGCTGTAATTACCTGACAGAAGAATCTTTGATGATCGCCCCAAAACTTCGTCATCGCGTTGGCTCGTTGGCGCGCGCCGCCGCCGGTGATCTTGATGGCCTCGTCCACGTTCTTCAGCACAACCTGCCACGCTTTGGCCGCCAGGTCGTACATCCCTTGCTGTTCCGGCGTCAGCCAGTGAACGCGCTCGCGGTACTCGACGGCAACTCCACTGGCCGGGTCAACGCCGAAGCTGATGGAGCCGGAAAGGTAAAGTCCAAGAGCTTTCAGGTCACGGCTGACCATCTCCATCGCGCCCACACCGCCGCCTTCAATCTCGTTCATGAATTCGTTGAACCCGCCAGGGAAAGACGTGCCCGGCCCCCAAAGGCCGAAGCGAGCCATGTAAGCCATGTTTTTTACGTCGGTCGCGCCCGTGGCCGAGGCGTAAACGAAGCGGTAGTCTGGGTTCTTTTCGGCATTCTGAAGGTCAATTACGGCTTGGCCAGTTTGCGTTCCGTCGCTGCCGCGTCCACTGCCGATGGCGTTCTTCGCTTTACTGGCCTCATCAGTGATGACGACGCCATCGCTGCCGAGCCATCGCTGAATCTGGTCGAGTCTGGTTGCGCCTTTCTTGCTGGCCGAAATCAAGCTGGAATAACTGGCGAAGATAACTCCTTCCGGCAGCGTGATTTCCGTATCGGCCTGGTAGTTATTGATTCGCGCCAGCGGAATGTGGCCGTGGCCAATGTCGCGCAAGTCGCGCGCTGTCGAAGGCATCAGGTCGTTATTCACAGACAGCCACAAAGCTCGCTTTCGGCCTTGGTTCCAGTTATCGGCAATTATGGCAGCGAGGCACCTGCCCTTGCCTACTCCAGTGCCGTGGCCGATGAACACTCCGCCGCGCGCGCCGTTCGGCAACCTCTGTTCGTGCCGCTGGCCAGCATAAATCACGCTTTCCAATTGGATAATACTCACCTTCCCGCTGGTAATCACTTCCAAAGGCAGATGTGGCCGATAGGTCGCGGGCGGCGGCATCACCGCAGCCATTGAAGCCGACTCCACAATCTCAGCCGGATGCGCTGCGCCGCCGGTTAGCCGTTGGACAACGTAAGGCGCGAACACTTGCGCTGCTTCCGTCTCAACTTTCTCTTCGGTCTGGCGCGGTTCTCTTACAGCCAGATGCTTCAGCTTCTCCCAGGCTTCTTCCAGTGTTTCGGCCTTGCCCCAGTTGATATTCTTGATCTGGTCTGCCCAGTTGGTTCCCGGCGTGGCTCCGTCTTTGTCAATGACAATTATCTGGGTGTCTACCGTCGTCCCAAACTTGGCATATTCCTTGCCGCTCACGGTTAGATTGGCACGGACGTTGTAAAGCCGAGCGATGCGCTGCCACCAGTCGCGGAACTTCGTGCTGCCGAATGCCATTCCGCACGACAGTACCGCCACAAGCCGCCCCTCCGGTTCCAGCCGTCTCAGTGCAGTCTCGACGTGTTTGGCTCCGTAAATCGAATCATTGCCAGACACGCGCCCAGCAGTGGATGAAAAAGGCGGGTTCATCAGAATGCCGGACGGTTTGATCGCCGGGTCAAGAAGGTCATCCAGCAATTCAGCATCGTGGCCGGTCGGTTCAAATCCCAGCAGCCGGAGCATCTCGCGCCGACGTTCGGCCAGTTCGTTGACGTGGACTTCCGCGCCCATCAGCTTTGCCCAGACTGCTAGATTGCCGGTTCCGGCTGATGGCTCAATCACAATGTCGCCCGGCTGCGGCGCGAGCAATCTGGCAACCAGAAAAGCGAACGGAGGCGGAGTAGAGAATTGCTGAAACTCGTTCATCTCGTCCGTCCGGTCGTTCTGCGTGGCCAGTTGGCGAGTAAGTTGCCGGAGAGTAACCAAGGCTTCTGTCACAGGAAACCGAAGCATCTCTTCGCCCGCACTTTCCAGCAGTAAAAGATTGGCCGCTGTTTCCATCGCGTCGTATGCATCTTTGGGCGTGTAGCTTCCGGCTCCGCGTCCACCGCCGAAGTGCTTTTCAGCCAGCGCCGTCAGGTTGGGATTGTTGAATCTCGCGCCGTTGGCCAGAGCGTTCTTTATCTCGGTCACAAGGCCGGAGTGTTGGTGCGGGGCTGCGATTGCGTTGGTAATTTGGCTCATAGGTTAGGTTTGCCTGTTTGCTACTCTTCGTCTTCAAAGTCAATGTACTGTGCAACCCAGTAACAGTTAGGGTTTGAACATTCCAGCACTTGATTCTGAACTGAACCGCGCGCGATACTCACTCTTGCCACTGGTTCACCTGTTTTCTCATCAATGCGCTCACGTTCTATGCCGTAGAACTCTGTGAGTAACACGAGTGACCGTTTACAAGTTGGGCAGTTATATGGCCGCGTCTTGTTATTTGGATTTGTTGGTTGCATTTGTTACCCCTTCAAAATGGCTTCAACCGATTTTACAAATTCCAGTATCAGTTGAGCCGGAACCACCCCTCCGCCCGCTTTGAGTCGCTCGCTGGCAGCCGCGAGTAACTCTTGCTTTGTTATCCAATCCAGCAACGCCATGATCTGTTCCATCGTCAGCGAAACCGTTAGGTTGTACGCGATGGTTGGCTTGAATGCCTCATCAAAGATTTTGTCAATGTCGCCGCTCAGCCGTAGCTGCGGCTCAATCCTGACGATCATTTGCGAGGTCACTTGGACTGGTACTTGTTCTTTGTTCTGTTCTTCCATTGTTGGTTCCTTGTTTGCGCCTGAGATACCGGGCGCGGTCATACTGTCTTTTGTCCATCCGTTTGATTACCACCCAGGATTGTGACTTTCGCAGCCGACACTTGAAGCATCGCCGAAACCGGCTGTTGGGCGGTAATTCAGTTTTCTCGCAGTCGAGGCAGAACCCGGCTGCGATGAGCGCCAGTTGGTTACGCGAGTACGGCATCAGGCCGGTTCTCCCAGTTGCTTCAGGTAACTGTCAATTACCTCGTCCGGTATCGCATAGGCGTCCGGCGTGGTACTGGCCAGCGCATCGGCAACTTCAAGCAATTCCTGCGCGTTTGCTGCGGTTACTTTTCCGCCCGGCTCGTTCACGAGGCTTTTCGCCAGCGTGGCAGCCGTGTCGAGTTCCTTGATTCGCAGTGCAACCATGTGCCGAAACAGGCGGCGTTGAATGTCACGGCTGACCATAACGGCCATGTCGTGCATGATGATTGCCGTTTCTGGTCGCTCGGTCACTGTCTGTTTTCTTTTGGCCATCTTGCCTCCTGTCGGTTTGCCGCCACAGCCATTGCCGCAACCATCTTCGCCCTTGCCAACATCGGCGATGGTGCTGTCAGTCCGGCTTCGTTCAGCACAATCCAGATTGCGGCGTAAACGCTGTCATCCGGGTTCTGCCACTCTCGGTCAATCGCCATCAGCCCTTGCATGCTCAGGTGGTCAGATTCTTCCGGCTCTTGGTGAGTGTCGAAGAACGCGCACCCAAACGGCGAAACCGCGTGGATTGAGCAATCACCATTGGCGGCCATGAACTTACACGCGCCGTTGCCGTGCCGAGCCGGAACCAGCGTTGGGATTCTGTGCCGCTGGCCGTCAGTTGTGCCGACGATTGCGCCGGGCGAAGCTAGCAGGTTGTCGGCGGCAAAGGCCATCACGTTCTCAGCGCCAACGTGAGCCGCGATGCGTTCCAAGTCAGCCGGAATCAGGTAGCCGGGAATGAACCGGCAGTTGATTGAGCAGTTGGAACAGGCGCAGGTTGTGCGAGCAAAGCCGAATTCAGTTCTGGCTAAAGGTTGGCGCACTTCAATTCCAGTAATATCGAATCCGTTTTCCATCGCATAGGCTTTGAACTTTTCAGGGTCGGCTGCGATTAACTCCGCTGCTTCGGCTGGCATTTCAAGTGTTATCTTTGTTGGCATATTTCCCTTCTATTCAAACCGAGCGCGTTCACGGTCACGCGCCCAGCATTGGTAGTTTTCACACTTCCAGGTTCAGCGTCCGTCCTGTGCCCGCCGCAACCATCGCCCGCACCGGCTCAACTTCCTCAAACTGGTAAGCACCCGGCTTGTCTGCGCTCAGGTATTTGCCGTGCGCCTGTCTGCGAATGGCCTCCACATCAGGCGCATTAGCCTTGCCGTAGGGGATAACGCGCTGCGCTGCCTGCGCTAAATCCAGATTCAAATCCCATGCCTTCTCCACGCACCATTCCACGTTACGGGGCGTCCAGCCTCGCAGGTCAAGCCTGGACACGTCCGGCAGGTAGGACTCCAAACCCTTACGCTTCAGATAGAACTCAAACAACGCCGCAACGCCATCTTCTTTCGGCATGTCAAACATCCAGACACCGCCGTAGCTGAACCTGTCCCTGATTTTAGTTGGCACACCGTGAAGATCATTGGTCGTCATGATCCAATAGGCATTGCCGTTGGACACTGTGTTGATTACGTCCAGTGCCTGCGCCAGATATTTATTACTACTGCCGACAAGCGAGTCTTCAATCTCACCAAGCGTCATGGTGATCAGCGGGATGCCAGCGTCACCGGCCATTGCTTTTGCAAACAGGCTCTTGCCGCAGCCGTGAATCCCGAAGTTTACCTGCCCGCGATATTTCCGCTCTTGTAGCTCCGTGGCCATCTTGCCTATCATCTTCTGGCTCACGCCGCTACTGTCGCTCTTGTGCCCCCCAGCCTGATCTTCCCCCTCATCCAGCAGTACAATGGCTTCCGGGCGGCGGCGACCATTGTTTACCGCGCGCCCGAAGTCGGCTGCCTCTGTGTTACCCAACATGTCAGCAAAAGTGCATCCTCCCATTTGGTAGGCCAATCCCCGCGTCTCGGAAATCATTTTCTCTTTCCTTGCCCACAATCGCTCAAAGTTCAGCGTGGTTGTGCCGTTCACGTCCAGGCTGGTCATCACTGCGCCCTCTGCCGCAAATCGCGGCAACCCTGTTAAAGCTTTGATAGCTCTAACTTTTTGGGTAGCGTCCAATTTGATGTCGCCGCAAGCCGCCAATACTCCATCCAATTCTGCCGCTGTCGGCAGTGGGTCGTTCAGAATCATCACATGCTGCGCCAACTGCCCAGGTAGCGCGAAGGACGTTCCAAGTAGGATTAGCGTCCGCATGTTTTGCTTGAACTCGTCACGTAGATTCATGATGGCCTGAGTGAATGCCTCGTCTTTAAGGAATTCATGGGCGTTGTGCAGGAACAGCACAGAGCCGGGCTTGAAGTCCGCACCCGTGCCACTCTTACCTGGAAGGTTTACCGCCTCTTCCAGGCTGGCGACCGGATTGATTAGGTTTTTGCCGTTTATGCCTGCCATTGCCGCTTCACCGGCTTTGTTTTCCACGATTGCACCGTCTATCACCGTTGCAATTTTTGTCCAGCCACGCACGATGTCCCATTGGATAAATGGCGTCTTCGGGCTGAGCGCAGCCATAATGCGCTGGATGGCGGCAATATTGTCTACAGTCTCGATGGCCAGCAGCGGAGTGTTGGCCGAGCGAGCGGCTTTGATTTGGTCTGCAAAAGATTGATTCATGTTCTGTCCTTTCTGGTTCGTTCGTTTTTGTTTTCAGGGCAATTCAATAGCGGAATAATAAATCAAACAAGTTTTCCTGTAAAGCCAATTATTACGCCCAAAGATTAAAAATACCCGGCGACGGCCACCGGGCAAGTTGGACAGAAAACACGAACAAAACTCAATTACGGCTCCGGCGCGTTGGCCAGTTCAAGCAAAATATCACCGTGACAAGGCGTGTCAACCGGACACCAGCAAGCCAAAGTTTTGCCACGCAGCGGCTTGAGCCAGTCAGGGTTTTCTCGCAGCCGTTCCATCGCGTATTTGCGAAAGAAAGCCAGCGAACCTTTCACGTCAACGACGGTTCCCTCAAACTCTTGCCCGCTGTCCACGTCTCGAAATATGTGGCTCGAACCGATTGGGTACGGATTGCCGTATGGTGTGGGTCGCCCGATGTAGATTGCGCCCAAAGGCATTCGCCAGTCTTTGGTTCGCTTTCGTTGAATCCTTTCAGGCATTTTCTTTCTCCCGTAAACAGGCCATAGCAACGGCCAGACTCAGCGCAGCCGCATGCCGCCAGAAATCACACCCCCACCACAATGCCCTGATAAATAACTTCTTTTCGTGGTGGAAGGCTTCGACCGCAGAGAAATCCTTTCCGCACAGCATGTGCCGGAAGTCCCAGCCGCGCTCGATCATTTTGTCAACAGCAGCCAGCGCCTTATCAGCGCAAAACAGCGGGTCGTAATATGCACCCGGCGCGAGCATAACTCCATGATTCTCAGCCAACCCCAAACTAGCAGGATAAGCAACGGTTTTCGGGTCTTCTGTCAGCCAACAGTTAGCAAACAGTTGAGCGCCATGCGCCTGCTCTGCAATTATTCGCGTGATGTCAGGCGCGTGCTGTAGAACAAGTTTAGTCCGTTCCGACTTGGGCATCATTTCGCAAATTTCAATCAGTTCTCTGTAAGTCGTAATCATTTCAATAGCCTCCTATCAAAAACGCATCGGCCACTTCCGCCGAGCCGAACATCAGCGCGGCACTCTTACGAATCGCCAGCAAAGCCATTCGCGCCAGCCGCATCAGGCTGGTTTCGCCCGACGTGAGCAGCCGGTAGTTGGCCACGAATGCCCGGCGCAGCCCGTCCAGCGTGTTGCCGGTTTTGAAGGCCGAGCGCATTGGTAGTAACAGGCGCGTCGTGCAGGGCGGGTAAAGCTGGCCAGTGTCACTCATTGTTTGGTTCCTCCGGCCAAGCCCATCAGCCCGGCTCGTTCAATGTCAACAATCACTTCCCGCTCGCCTCGGCCAGTGATGTAGGCCAAGACGCATTCGCGGTTCACCTCAAGGTTGTAAATCACTCCGCCAGGCGTCGGTCGCCTGACACCGGCTCCGTTGGCAAACTTGACAGCCGTTTCCTTGTCCAGCGTCCAACTAAAACCGATTGGCTCGGTTGGTTGCTGGCCGCGATAGACCAGAAACTCGGTCTTACGCGATGACAACGGTATGCCATCATTGGCGATTCGGTTGCGCGACCGGGCTGCCTTTTCTCGGAACAAGTCCAAGTAACTCAAATTTGTATCGTCAGGGTCTGAGCCTTGCCAGAGCGGAAGCAACCGGCGAATCAACTCCGGCCTGCTCAGGTTTTCAACCGCCCACTGGAAGCGCGCAAAACTGCCAATCATTCCTGCGCCCTTGCTGGCCGTCATTTTTCCGGCTTTCACTGCCGCCGTGATGTCTTCTGCCTGCACCATGTCACCAGCCATAATCATTGCCGTGATGAATCCGAGGCCGGGCTGTTTGGCCACAAGCTCATTGGCAATTTTGTCGGCGCGTTTTGCGCGTTCCAGTTGGTGCGCCATTGCCTTGCTCATCTGCGCCGGGTTGTTCATTGAGAATTCCGTCCCGAAGATTTCCAGCGATTGAAGTTGGGCAACGTGCGTTGTTGCTATTTCCATCATGACCTCGTTTTCTTCTGGCAGTTTTTTGGTATCCGCTGGCCAAGCTCTTTCATCTTCGCACGCCAGCGGTCGGTATGTCCCTCATCTGGAACAAGCAAGTGCGCCCATTCATGGATCAAGACTTTGCCGGGCTTCACGATCTGGATTTCGGTTGTCCCGTCGTCGCATTCGACCAGCACGACTTCGCCCAGCCGTTTGATTGACCGGAAGCAAACCCATCCAAAGAATTTATCCTTCCGGCTGTTGTGCGCGTGAGCCTGAGCGCGAAAACTTGAACCAACGCCACGGCAAACACAGCCGCCGAGGAAGATGCCCTTCATCTGCGGCATTGTCAGTGGCACGGCTACGGTCGCGCGCCGGTAGAAGGTGTGCATTGCTTCCATGGCTTCGCGGAGTTCAGTTGGTGTTTTCATCTTGGGCATCCTTATAGCTAGAGTAGCTCAAAAACATGAAAGACCAACGATCCGCCTTGTAGTTGAAATGTTCCAACGTACTTCCGTTTGCCTGAACCATCTTCGATTCGGTGGCCTGTCCCAAAGATTTCAAAGCACCTGCTAGTGAGAGGCGCGGTGTCGTCAACTATTGCCCAGATACACACCAGCCCACCTTGAACTTGCACCGTAAGCACTTCCGCGCCTTCCGGCATTTGCAGATCATTCTCATCGCCCGCTGTTAATTCGTACTTCCAGATTGTTTTCATATTCCAACCGCCTCCTGTGCGGCCATTTCAAATTTCCTTGCAATTGGCGGAAGTGCCGGGAGTTCAACTAATCCACCCGTCGTCTGTTCCGCTTGCCATCCGGCAATGTGCCGAGCCAGAAGCCCGACTTTTCCAGCGCGGTAAGCCGTGAGCAAAACGCCCAGCACAGCCCAGACTCCGCCGTTTCCGTCACCGGCTCCGGCCAGCTTGTGCGCCAGTTCGATGGCCTGGATCAATAGCGGGTTTGTGTTTGGTTTCTTGGGTGTGGTCATGTTGCCACCTCCACCTGAGATAGGCCGACCGGGACTACCAGCCGCGTGTTTTCCTTTGCATGTGCCATTTCCAGCAGCCGCACCGACTCACGCGCAGCCGCGTCGTCTGGCACCAAAATCATCTTGGCGTAAAACTGACTGAGCCAGTTGAGAACTTTCGGTGTGGCCAGATCGGAGTCCGGCCCGCCGCTCATCAGGTACTGACGCACGGCGTATGGCATGCCTTCCGGCGTCAGCACCCATTGGCCAGTGATGGTCAGCGAGGCCACGCCGATGTAGCGCCCGGCTTCATCAGACCAGACGCCAACAACGGAGCAGGATGGCTCGGTGGCGAAGCGTCGGTCAGGATTGACGTTGGCCAGCGATTGCGCGAGTTCGACGTGTGCGGGTATGGTCAAGATTTAACCTCACTGTCTTTCGCTGTGTTGACGTCGTTAATAGCTCGCATCCTGACCATAGTGTCACCTGAGTGACGCTCACCGATTACCATTAGTGCTATTTGCGTGTCACTGATAATGGAGCGAATCATCGCATTCGAGACGTCGGTCAGTGTAAGCCCGTCAACTGGTAACTGTTCTTCGATTATCCATAGTGCCCGCTTAAGAATGTCAACTTGAGTTCGCAGTGCTCCGTTTTCACTCTTTAGGCCGATCAATATCAGAGCTTGACGTTTATTGTCTTGCTCTTCTATTTCTGCTAACGCCCTACGCGAGTCATTCCATTCTTGCGGTGTTTTCATGTTCCAGCCGCCTCCTGTGCAGCGTTCGCCAAATTCCCTGTGGTTTGTTCCGCCTGCCAGCCAGCAATGTGCTTCCAGAGCAGCCCGACTTTTCCAGCGCGGTAAGCCGTGAGCAAAACGCCCAGCACGGCCCAGACTCCGCCGTTTCCATCACCGGCTCCGGCCAGCTTGTGCGCCAGTTCGATAGCCTGAATCAGCAGCGGGTTCGTGGTTGGCTTCTTGGGTGTGGTCATGCTGACACCTCCAAGCAAGAATTGGCCATCTCTACCACCCGCACACCGTACTGCTTACAGCCAACCAACGGGCGCTCGGTGTACCAATAGGTGATAACATCAAGGGCTTCGGTCAGTTTGTCTTTGGGGATCATCCAGTAAACGCCCTGCGCGCTCCCCCCTGCGTTATTGGGCGATTTCCAGATCATCCCGACTTGCTTGAAGCCGCGCCAGCCAATTTCGTGTTTGTATGGAAAGAACACGTGGTAGGTTCGCTCGCGTTCTGTGATGACGATTTCGTTTAATTCTGGCATTGTTCTGTCCTTTCTGTTCTACCTTGATATTTCATCTTCGGGGCTTTTTCTTACCCTCTAAACAGGTACAATATAAACTCAATTGTTTTTCCTGTAAAGCGCAAAGATGCAATTTTAATAAAAAAATACCCGGCCATTTCTGACCGGGCACAGCGAGTTTTATTGGCGAAGAGAGCGGGGCATCAGTCGGTGAGCGGCAAACCCCGGCTGGTGATTAAAACTATTTGGCGAACTTCAGTGCAAGGTTAATAATTATTCCGGCCAATATGACAACTGCGGTTGTCCAAGCGCCGATGATTTTCCATTTGAAGTTTTCATTTTGTTTTTCGATTTCTGTGGTTCTGGCTGCGACCGAGGCAAAGCTTTGTTCAAGAATACTCAATCGAACAATCAGCCGTTCGTCTTCCACGTTTCTGGCCAGCCGGGTAATGTCCGACTGCATTTGGCTTAATTTGGCTTCGTTGGCTTGCTGAGCGAGTTGCCGCTCGTGCATCATATTCTTCAACTCAGCGAAGCCGTCTGCTACCTGTTTGCGGAACTCTTCATCTTGCGTCATTGCCGGGTGTCCTTCGATGATTGTAGCGATGAGTTCGATCTGATCCAACACCTGTTTCATTCCAAACCTTCCTCATCAGGGCACCACCGATTGATTGATGTTGAGGGGATAATCAGTTTATCAATTTGAATTGCGAGCGGCAGCAACATCGCCCTCTCCCGAAAGTAATGCTGCTGCCGTCTCTCAGATTGCCGAGATTTATTCCGGCGAGTTTCCCCCGCCAAGCCGGAACATCTCAACGGCAATCGCCCAAATCTAGGCGCCGAGCTTGGCGTTGAGAATCGCCTTCACTTCGGCTGGCGGTTCAGCAAAGTCAACCTTGATGGCCGACGTTTTGACCGTCTTCACCGACGCGCTTGATACACCGATCTGCCCAGCAGGAACAGGCGGGAAGAACACGCCGAGAGTCAGGCTCAACTGAGTCAAGGCAATGGACGTGTACTTCGTTATCTTTACAATAGTTGAATTCTCGCCCAGCCCAAGAAAGTCTGCATTTTGCAGTAAACCGCCAACAGCACCGGAGATTGTGGAAATGTAGCCCGCAATTTGCGCCGCATCGTGGCTGTTGATCGTCTTCGCGCCCTCAAGAATCTCGTTCAGGCTTTTTGCAGCGGCGGAGATTTTCTTGCCAGCAGCTTCAGCCGCGTCAATCTTCGGCCCAGTCAGTCCGGCTGTCTTCAGCGCAGCCACTTCATCCGCGAAGCCCTTGGCCAACGCGACGGCCACGCGGCCAACTTTGTCAATGGTTGTCGAATTGCCACAGGCTATCTGGCTGATTGAGCCTGCGACCAATAAAAATACAAGCGATAGAACTTTGATTTGTCTTTTCAATTTTACTCCTTGTTAAAACTTGTTGGCCAGCGCGGCGTCGGCCTTGATGGTTTCGACCGGCGTGGAACTGTTGGCTTTCAGCGCCAATTCGATCTGCGTGTTTTTCAGCTTCTCTTCAGCTTTGGTCTTGAACCAAATCCAGAGAACGCCGCCAATGGCAGCAGCAGCAGTAGCCGCCGATACCATGATAAACTCGCCTTGTGCCGGTGTGATTATCCCTTTGACCACGAGCAGCCCGCCCGCTCCCGTGATACTGCCAAGCACGAAACGGACAAACGAGCCGATAATGCCCGCCCAATTAGTTTCCGGTTCCATAAAAGAACTCCTATGTTTGATTGGCCATGCATTTTTTAGGGCAGCACAGCGAACGCCTTACGCTTCGAGCGCAAACTTTTCTGATTGATCTTCAATTCCCAGCGCGGCGCAAACTTCGGCCAGCCGGTTATTCACTTCCAGCCACGCGCACTTGGCGATTGGAAACATCGTCGCGCAGCAATCAACCACGCCTTTCCAATCCCATTGTGCGGCGTCTGATGGTAGTTGGTTATAGTAGAAGTCTCTCGCGCGGCCTTGCTCGCCCGAATACGCGCTGGTTTCTTTTGGCTGCGAAAGCCAGGTGATGATGTCCACGCCGAGTTGGCCAAAATGGAACTTCGTAAACCGATCTGTAGCCAGCGAGCAACAGGCAAGGAACTGGGCGACAACCGGCGGCTCCGTGATTTTGCACTCGGCCAGAATTCGGTCAATCTCCGGCTGGCCGTCTGCGCTCGGCGCAAACAAAGCCTCAACGGTTTCCGCGTCGGCCATTGGCGCGATTGCAGCAAATTGTTTTCGTGTGAGATTCATATTGGATGCCAGAATTGAAAAAGCCGCGAAGCGTAAGCCCAACGGCGATAATGCCAGTCGGACTCTCTTCGCGGCCTGTGCTTTTTAGCTTTGACCTTTGTGATATTTTTACGCCGTGAGTGTACGGATTTTGCGATTCAAAGGCAAGGTGTTGTTTGTGGTGAGAAAATTAAAGCCGATCTTTCGACCGGCTCTGGTGTGGCAGCGTCCTCAGCCATTAGGGTATTTACCGCTGCCCGATTGCCTATGATTTTGCGCCCGGCGTGGTTCGGCTGTCAAGCCATAATCCGGCAAAGAATTCATTGCTGCGTGATCGATGTTTTGCTGGCTGGCCGTTGCCAGTCTTGCACTCTTGCCCTTCGATTGCGCGGCAGGACTTCAGCGGGCAAGCTGAATTCTCAACAACGGTTTCCCATCGTGCGACTATCAACTGTTTATCGCGCCAGCCTCGCCAAAGCAACTGCACCTCAATCGGCAGTTCAATTATCTCACTGAATCGGGTTTTGTTCATTGCTTTCACCAAACGACCCTCCGCTTGTCCATCTTGTAGTCTTTGGCCGGTGTGACCAGAATCTTGAAGCCGTAGTAGGCCTCGACCAGTTTTTTCTTCAGCCTGAAAATATCAGTTGCCATTCCTTTGAGGTCTTCGGCTATCTCTTTCCCTGTCTGGAAATCAGTGTAGACATAATCGGCAATCCAAACGCAAACGTGAATTCCGTTTATCTCAATCGGGTAGGCAACCTGTCGCCGGAGATTGAAAATCTGCCCACTAAGTTGCACCAACTTCAGGTCGCACCATCGCTCATACTCAGCCTTGCTGTCGAATTTGCCGTCGGGCGTGTTGATTTTCTGCGCGCCTCTGATTCGCCCTTTTTTCTTGGTGCTGGCGATGTACTCGGCTTTGGTGATTTTCCCGCCAAGCTGGGGCAGTAATCGCCCGTCTGTTCTGGTTATTGATCCAGGTAGATTCATTGCAACGCAGTGCCCACAGTCGCCGCTCTGGTTATGTTCGCTCATCGCTCTTTCTCCTGTTCAATTAAAGCCTCAAGCGCGATGACATTAAAGCAGATCGCTAACCGTTCGCAGTGTGCCTGATGCTTTAGTTCCGCGATCAATTCTTCCATCTCTTTATCAAGATAGTAATCGCAGGTTTGCTTGAAAACGTCCATTGGCTTTATGCCCCAAGCCCAGCCGGGTACAGTTGAAAAATCAAATCCCATAATCAGTAAAGCTCCTTTACAGAAAACCGAAAAACGTGGCGGGCGGAAGACACCAGAAGGCCCTGGCCCGCTCCGGCTCCGGCGGCTCGCTCAATCGCTCGCACGCCTTCTCCATCCGGGGCCGGGGGTCGTCACTTGCCCCTCTGGGGCGGCGCTCCTTCATCGCGTACCACTGTTTGCTCGTGTGGCTGCCGCGTTGCCGGGCGCGCGCCAGGTGTTCCTGCCAGTGACCGCCGTTACCCATTCAAAGTTCCTCCGGCCATTCAACTTCAACTTCTTCTTCCCGCGCCTTACAGCCATCTTTGCCGATCACGCTGACAGGGATTCCAGCATCGCGGAGCGCGAGGCCAAGATCGTGGTTGATTTTGCGAAGCTCGGCGTTCACCGCTGCTTGCTCGGCATATAAGTTCATCGCGTGCAAAAAATGGTTGTGCTGTTCATGGTGAACGGCCAGCAGGCGGCGCACATCGGATTGTCTGGCCAGTGCGCCAATTACGAAGCCGGTCAGCAACAGGATTATGATGGTAGTCAGGGAAGTGTCGCTCATCATGTCTCTCAAGAAAACAGCCGAAACGCTGCCCAAATAACCAAGCCAGCCGCAGCAACCGCCGCCAGCTTCATCAGTTTCTTCTGCCACACCGGGTGAACTCGCCTATTGATTATTTTTGGCGGCGCGAAACTTGGCGCTCCACCTACCCAAGATGAAAAGATTGTTCTTTCGTTTCCGCCTGGATAGATTGCCCAATGCTGGGCATGCAACCCACTACAAATACACTTCTCGCCGTTGAGTGGATGAACGGCGTGGCATTCCTGATAAGGATTGAATCCGTACCCGCCCGCGGCCGCTCCGCTGTTGCGTTCAAGTATGCGTAACTGTTCCATCTGATCTTTCTCCTTGATGTTTGACGGCTTTCACCGTGTAGCCCTTTTTGATTTCACCTGCTTCCGCGTCGCCCCGGACGTGTGCTGGCACCCAAAAGATGCCTTTGTATTTTCCGAACAGCCCGTTCTCGCGGTAGTCACGGTACTGGCCGGGGATTGTCTGCAACGGCATCGGTTCGCCCGCGTGAGCCGTGATTGTCTTTGCGTCCGTGCCTCGCTTGGCGTTGCCCGGCAAAGTCACGGTCAGAATCCGATACTCGGCCAGCGGTTCTTTACCTCGGCGCTGGCGTGCGCGTTGGAGCTTGCTGTCTGGTTGGCGCGCGGCACTGGAAACATTTTTGCAGGCCATCAGGTTCAACACTCTGACCGACAAGTTGAAATATCCCATTGCTGCGCTGACCACCTTTTCCAAAAACGCCGTCGTCTCCGCGTTCGGCTTAATTGTCAGCCTCGCGTTGAGCATTCGGTTGGCAATCAGCGAGGTCAACAACTGACCGTGGCCGTCGCAGAAGTAAGCTCCGAAATTATCCACGAAGATAAATTCGCCTTCGCCGGGCATCCCAATTAACACCGAAACCGACACCATCCATTTCGCTTCCGGCAGCGGGACGATCTGCGTGGCGTCAGTGAATTTGGCTTTATTCAACCCGTCGCCCGTGTGGCCTGGGCGAGCCAGCGCGTTGTCCAGCAGGAAGTGGTCTATGACGTTCACCGGCTCAGTCACCGCTGACGATTGCAGTAAAACCAGGCTGCGCTCGGTGCCGGACTTGGACTCCAAGCCGGTTATCGGAAACGGCGGTAGCGGGCCAATGCAATCTCGGACAAAGCGAATTGTCTTGTCTTCCCATTGCTCGGCCAGCGTGGCGTCCAGCGGCGAACAGTCGTACATCGTGGCCTCGTCGAGAAGTCCCAGAAGCAACTCCCGCTCGTTCTGGCCAACGTCAACCGGCTGGTAATTCAGGTCTTCGCCCAGGTCAAACCGGGTGTCCAGGCCAATCCAAAGCAGGTTGCCTTTGGCTGTTCGGACTGATTCTCTTACGTCGTCAATTAGCATTCGCTCTCCACTGGTTGTAGTTCCGGCTGCCGGTTGAACGAGCCAAGCCATTGCTTCAGCTTTGATGGCGCGATTGGCAGATCGTCGCAGGCTGCGAAGTAACTGCCCAGAACGCTCGCTTCAAACCAGAAGTCTTTTGTTTCCCAGTCCATGAAGAAACAGAAGCCGCTGAAGATGAGTCCACTCACTCGCCAAATAATCTCAAACCTGTTGGCTTTGAGCGGGTTGGCCGTAGCCTCGCTGCCTAAACTCTCTTTTCGGTTCATTGCCCGTCTGCCGGAAAAGAAAAAACTGAGAAGGATAATCCAGCCCAAATACAGGGTTGTTTTGTCACCGCTAAAAATCATGTCTCGTACGAGCCAGAAGCTGGCCAGCATGAAAGTAGTATAGGCCAAGTGCGCCGAACGGACGCCGGTCAATCGCTGCAACCTGTGGCAGAATCGTTCGAGAATTGTGATTATCCAACCGTCAATTTTTCGCATTGGTCATTCCTTCCTTCGCTACATTTATAAACTCTTTTAGTTTTCCTGTAAAGCTAATTCGCCGTCATGGTCAACCAAAAGTGATTTTATGCTGATGCTCCAACGCACTGGCCAGCGCGCGCCCCGCATTGAGTTCTTTGTTGATGGCCGTATTGAAATTGCTACTACTGTTGGCTTGGCCTCGCCCTTTTCGCGCTGGCTTCTTGTTCCACGGGCGGCGGGCTTTCAGGTCTGTCAGGCTGATTGTCTCTTCTGGCAGGTTATCAAAATCAATAACGAGCTTAGTGATGGTCGGAATGGGAGGTACTTTCTTTTGTGGCATTTGGGCTTGCTCCTTAACTTAAAAGATCGTTGATCGGCGGGGTATTTGTGTTGCTGGGCGCGTGTCCGGCAATGGGGCTAATTACTCATCGTCGCTGCTATCACGTCCGTCAATATAAGACTGATACCCAGCGCGCTCCTGCGGAGTCTGTCGCCGCGACGGGGTAATGGCGTCGCGCGGGGCAGCGTTGACAAACTGCGATTGCGCGCCAAAGAAAACAACATGGTCAACACCTGTCTGGCCGCCGCGAAACTTTCTGGTCAGCAGCTTCCGGCCCGGCTCATCTGGGTTCGCGTGGTCTTCCGGTGCAATGAAAATCACGATGTCGGCGTCCTGTCCCATTGATCCGCTTCCGCGCAGGTCGGACAACTCAGGGTCTTTGTTGCTTCGCGTTGCCCAAGCTCTGTTAAGCTGGCTCAGGGCTATCACTGGAATGCCTTCTTGGATGGTGATGCGTTTCAGAATACGGCTGATTTCAGTCAGCTTGGCGTTTTCGTTGTTATCCTGTTTTCCGCCGTCCTCTCCGTCGAGCAACTGCAAATAGTCAATGACGAGATAATCAATCCGCCCGTACTTCCGTTTGACCTTTCCAACTCTCGCCATAATCCCATTGGCCGTGACGCGCGAAAATCCTTCGATGTACTCAATGTGCATCGTGGCCAGGTCGCTGGCGGCTGTCCTGATGGAAGCCCGCTCTTGGTCGCTCAGCCTGCCGGTTTCAATTCTGTCAGTCGGGATACTCGTTCGCACTGACAAGAGTTTTACCTTCAGTTCCTCGACCGGCATTTCCAGTGTGATTACCAGCCCCACCGGTTTCTCACCTTCCGGCGCACTCAACTCGAAGTTATTGGCCCAGTTCAGCGCCAGTGTCGTTTTGCCCATTCCCGGAGTCCCGGCCAGCAAGATGTATTTGCCCCGCCGGATTCCGCTCAGTCGCCTGTCCAAGTCGCACAGGCCGGTAGGCATTCCCAAAAGTTCACCGCCGGAATCCCATTGCTGTTGAAGTTGCGTGAGCGTTCGCTCGACCGCCTCTTCGCTGGAAATCAGATCGTCAACAATTCTCGACGCATCAAGTTCGTCAACTCTCTGCCGGAGTCTGTCCAGCAACACGTCAGTTTCGATGTCGCGGGCCGATGCCTCTCCGATCAACCAATTTCCAATGTGTATCGCCCGGCGCAGGATTGCCGCGTCTCTCACCATCTGCACGTAGGCGGCAATGTTGGACAATCGGGGTACGCCATCAAAAAGCGATGCGATGTAGGCCATGTCGCATTCCACCTCTTTCCCCATCAAGCGTAACTCCGCGCCCATCGTCAGTGGGTCTATGCTCGTGGCTTTGTTTGTCAGCCGCCGCATTGCGCTGAACGCGAGCCGGTTCCTTGGTGAGTAAAAATCACCTGGGGCGAGTTCGCCTATCGCCTGTGATGCAACACTGTTGTCCAAAAGGATGACACCAAGGATCATTCGTTCGGCGTCCTGGTTGGCGGGTAACGTGACTTCTAACTGGTTCAATTGGTTTTCCATTACACCATCACCTCTTGTTGTTGCTCTTTTCCTTGATTAGAACATTGGCAGCGTGTTGCCGTGCGGTCACCGCTGGTTGGCATGATCCAGCCGCGAACGCAGACGCCGCAAAAAGTTTTCGCCTTCGGTTGCTGGGATTGCTCGCGGTTGGCGTTTCCAACCCACTGCATAAAATTCTGGGCAACGTAATTCAGCGCCTGGACTTTGGTGCGCGAATCGCAAAACTCTTTGATCCGTGTGATTGATTCTTTGGTCTGACTGACGGCAGCTACGGCAGCCGCAAGTTGGCGCTCGATTGGCGGACTGAGGAAGGTGATGCCGCACAGTTGGATTAACAGCCCCTCGATTTCATTCAGTCGCGCTTCTTCTTCACTTACAGTTGTGACAGTTGTGACAGGGTTGACAGGGTTCACAGGGGGAGGAGCAGGGTTAGGTTTTGATTTTTCTTCTCCCTCTGTGGTTGTTAAGTTATTAAAAGTATTGTCTGCATGAATGCATGAATGGCTAGGTTCTGCTAAGCGAAGACTAGGTGCGTTTACCACTGGTTGGCGATGGCTAGCACTGCTAGGATTTGCTAGAACCTGCTTAACAAGTCTTTTGTTTGCTTCCTTTTGCGTGCCACCTGCTTTCCCTGCCTGAGCTTTTTTCTCAGAAAATTCCTTCCGTTCGCGTATTGTTTCTTCCACGATATTGATAAAAAGCCTGCCGTCTTCCGACCTGGCCAATCTCTTCAGATGTGGGCGTAATTGCGCGATAATTTCAACAGGCAACCCGGTGTCATAAGAAATATCATCATCACTGTCAGGCAAGCTCCCGTCAGCCCAACAGTGGAAAACAAGTAAGGAAAATGCCGCGCGATGCACTCCGTCAGGGATGCGTTTGATTACGTTAAGGTACGATGCTGGAAATATCTTAAACCATTCCATTAGACTTGCCCCTCCATTACCTTTCGGTAGTCAATTGTCTTAGCACCCTTTGCGCTGTTACATGACTTACAGACCAATTGAAGGTTGGCATGTTCGTTTGTGCCGCCATCAATCAGCGGGATAACATGATCAACCTGAAGATCGTGGCAACTACCACAGTTGCCACACTTAAAGCCGTGTGCGCGCCCTAATTGCATAAAAGTTCTATCGTAATCCAATCTGATTGCCTTTCGCTGGTCTTTGACGTGCTGGTGGCGGCACGGAAGCTCCGTTAGGTGTTGAATACGGTCTTCAATAATTGCCAGCACTTCTTGATGGCCGGGGCGTTGGAACATTAATAGTGTTTGCCGCCATTCACCGAGTTCTTCAATCGTCGCATCACCAACCCCACAACGGTTCACGAGTTCAATGACACGCTGAGCCGCTGCTTCTTCTACTAGAATTTCGTAGGAACGCACACGCTTCCCCAGTTCCTCGTTCGATAAGGCCAAGGCAGACCGAGGGACCAAGACAAAAGCAACTGGCTGTTCTTTATTCCCGCCAATGCTGGCCCCCCAATACTCATCTGTTAGTTTACAAAACTGAAAAATTGGGAAACCGCACAGTTCAATATGTGTAAGTAAGTTGTTTGCTTTTACCGGATTTCCATCTTGTGTAGTAATGCTCATTTAGACATACCTCTATCACCCTGTATCAGCCGAGGTTGCACTATTCTCCGGCGCACGCCCACCAACGGCACACACCAATCCGACATAGTTTTTCGATAACTACAATCAGTCGTAATCATATTTGCGGTTCCGGCGTCGCTGGCGGGCACCTTGCCAGAGGCGTGGGTAAAACAGCCAATTACCGGCGGGGCCGCGCGGCGGCTGTGAGGTTGAAAATCTTGACTGGGGGAGTCACCAGTCCTATATCTCAACTGAGACCAATGGAAACAATTCAGCCATTACATGGGGCGGCGGGTTGTGTTCCACTAGAAACCTTTTAACACTCAATAATCCATCGTTACTACCATGAGATTGTAGCGCGGCCAGAGCCGCCCGCTTCTTCTCTATAGAGTGCAAGAGATTAACAATTTGCTCTTGCTGTCCGCGAGTTATAGCTGTTTGTTGCTGAGCAATAACACTCAAAAACCATGTGTATCTTAGTTGGGCAGAATTCAGCTTCTTATTCGCAGTGCGTATCTGCTTTTGACGGGCAGATTCATTACTACTTAATGACTCGGGTTTTGAGTGTTCACTCTTCAATTGTTGCCAATCTGACAATGTTTTGGGCTGTGTCGGTGTTAGCCGTGCCAGGTGCGAATCAGAAAGTAGCGGTCTAATTTGCTCGATCAAAGTGACAACATCATGCTCGCAATTAACCTCAGATAACCGCACATTGTTTACCTCGCAGAGTCGTTTCTTTAACCTGTCCCTTTCCTGTAATGCCAGGAAATCGTCATAAGTTGAATGAAACTTTGCCTTAAACCTATAGTGCTGCTCACCCTGTATTTCAACAGCAAATCGCAATGAAGGAATGTAAAAGTCTAACTCAAGTCTATTACCGTTCTCCATTGTCATCCATGCCGGGCGGTGGTTTTCTCTTAAATCATAAAACCCAAATTCAGCCATTAAGGTGCGGCCAACCAGTTTCTGTAATTTCGATGTTGCCATAAAAAAAGCCCTTTTGGTTTGCGCCCCTAGTCTGTGGTGATCTAACAAGCGAAAGAAAACCAGAGACGCAAGCCAAAAAGGCTTTGTGCGCTTGTTATTTATCAGAGTCACCACAACTCCGGGCGATTATTGCTTCGTCTGTTGGTAGCCAGCCAACAAAGCAACTATACAAAATCCACACCCAAAAGAAAAGCGAAAAAATACTTGGGGCCGGAACAGTTCAACCAGCCCCAAGACAGACAGCACATGCGGTTCGGTATAGAAGGTTGCGCGCGCCCCTTGGGTCTGTGGGGAGCCGTGCTGCCTGGGTTTCACCATTTCGGCACCGTTTCTGTTGCCTACGAACGCCTCACTCGTTCGCATGGTGAGGTTCCGTTATGCCGCCACTTCCTGTTTAACCAGCCGGGCTTTCTTGCTCAACTTCTCGCGCCCCGGCGTTGGCGCAAAGTGCTTGCCGAAGTCCTTCAGCCCCAGCGTGAGCGCCAGCAATCCGACCAGCGACAGCGACGGCTGACTGTTCGGGTAAGCCGCCTTGATCCCTTCCAGGCTCAGCTTGGTAATGCCCTGCGTCAACGCCCACTTGGCAATCTCATACTTCCGGCGCTGGTACTGGGTGACCATTCCGTCAATCCCTGTATCAGTCCCTTCGATCTGCTCAATCAGCCACGTCGGCATCGAGATGCCCACCGGCACAGGGCGCTCGCCGTCTTCCACTGCGCGCTGACGAGTGACCTTGTTTTTGTTAAGGTCAACCGTAATGCCCAACGCGCCCGCCCATTCGTCGTGCAGTTGAACAACCCGCAGCGCGACGGCTTTATCAACCTGCACCGCCCAGTTGGTCGTGTTCGGTTTCAGTTTTCGGCCATGCTGGCCAACCACATTTTTTCCTGCCATATCGCCTCTCTCATTATTTTTCTACAGTGACGAGTGAGAATATAACGCGAAAAGTTTTTCCTGTAAAGCGGAATTTTATCTCGGCTTTCCGCTCAACGAAAAAGCCTGGCGTCCAAGTGCCCAACCGACGCCAGGCAATCACCGTCCGAACAACTGCTTCACTGATACCCCGTCCTTTTCGTCACGCCCTCGCTGGCGACTCTGTCACGTCACAGCCAGCCAAAAAGCCAGCGTGAAACGATTACGCGCATTTGGTGACGATGGCCAAAGTCCGCCGGTCGCTAAGCTGGCGGCACTGGCAGTGTCCAAAGGTGATGATTGGTCTGCGTTGCTGCGGTTGCGGCTTTCCCGCGAGCAGCGGTTGGCATTTGATTTGATTCGTTTTCATTTTGTTTCTCCTATAAGTCGCTCAAACGGCACGACAACCCAAAGGCCGTCTGCGCCAGTTCGCGTCTTGTCAATCATCCCGCCTGGACTTTCGGCTGAGCGTTCAACGCGCTCGCAACCGTAGCCGTCAAGAATGATTTTGCCTTTGTATCGGTAGTGAAAAGTTTTATCGTTCATTTTTCTCCTTTAGAAATTGCCGCTCAAATTCACTCACGAAAGTCTGACTTCGCAAAATCATCGGCAATGTCGGCTTGTCAATCGGCGGGTTTGGGATTGGTTTTGTGAATTGGCGCGGTACGCCGTTGCGCTCAGGCTTCAAGTGAAACGTCAGCCCGAACGTTGGCGTGAACCCGCCTCCGGTGTACCAACCGACATAGTTACCAGTTGGTTGGTAGAACTTGAACCTAGTCAGCAATCCGCCCGCGTGAAGGCTGATGCGCGGACTCAGCCGCCAGTAGTAATCAAAGCCCAATCCCCAACCGCGAGTCATATTCTGCGTGGAGTCTGGGAAAAAGCCGATGCCGTACATGAACAAAGTGTTATTCAGCGCGCTAACTCCGGCTTCGATTTTCGGCGCATAACTGAATTTGGTGTATTGAGGGTTTCTTTGCTGCGCCATTGAAATGCCACCACCGATGAATGGCCGCACTGCCCAGCTTTTGCCGAAGGGCAAGCCTACGCGAGCGTGGAAGCTGCCACGCAAGGTGTGCCCGCTACCGATATACTCTTTCGCCTGCTTATCAATGCCCGCCCTTCCACCGATAAAGATTCGCCGGTTACGATCAACTTCCTTCCAGAACTCGGCACTTGCACCAATTGCGAATGCTGAATAACCCCCGCCGTAGCTATTCGGGAAACTCCCATCAAGGGTGAGCGTGTCGCCGGGAGCTTGCGCGCTGGCGGTGAGAGTTGCGAGGCATAGGATTGCGAGGGCTGCAATTGATTTCATTGTTATTTCCTTGTGTGGGGCATAATAGAATTAACCAACCAACCAAGTAGAGCCATCTGAGTATACTGGAACTCCAACAGCACCACCACCAGTTACCGCAGAGCCGAAAACCGGCGTCAGTGCATCTGTTACAAAAGCTCTAGCCCCTGCGCCAACTGTGGCTATTGCTGAAGCCACTGATTAAAGAAATTTTGCTTGGTTGGCCTTGTTGTCGGATCAAGCGCGTCATAGTTTTGATTCGCACAGACTTCATCTATCAGCTTGTCTTTTGCGGCATTATCCTTGAACACGATCCCGGTTGCGCGGGGATATGTCGTCGTATCCGGATCAACTGCACCGTTCAGATTCCGCACGTCAAAAGCTTTGTTTGGTAGTGCTGGCATAAACCCTCTATTGAATTGCAACCGCTTGCTGCGTTGTGTTGCGAAGATTGAACGTGACTCTTGGATAGCCGGTCGAAGGTGTTAGGCTTGAATTGGCATTGATGCTCAACAATGCCGGATTCGCCGCGCTGATTGCCCACGTTACCGCAAGCGTTCCCGATGTCGGCGTATTCTTCGGATTCGTCGGCGTCACGCCCACGCCGGTCGCGCTTGGAAACGTAATGGTATTGTTTGCAATTGTTCCGCCCTTGTTCGTCACTTGATAGAAGAAATAACCCGTTTCAATCTGTAAATCTGTGCCGTCGAACACTTCAACCGTGTAATCAACAAAGCCGCTGGCAACGGTATTGCTGGCAACCGTCACATTGCATACAGTCGTTACGGTGTTATTCGTCAGCACCTTTGTTGCGGCCAGAATTTCGCGGTCAATCGCTGTCTGCTGCGTTGTTCCGCTGGCTGCGATCAATGCGCCGCCTTGCAGATGGACACGGCCGGGAACGCCCTGCGACGTGCCGAGCGAGCCGCGCAGTGACCACGTTGCGCCTGCTGTGTTACTCGTACCTGCAACCACGTTTTGCACACTCAGCGTTTGCGCGACCGGCGCTGCGGCATCGGCTGCACCGAACATAAGATTCGCAGCCGCCTTGCGAGTGATAAATAAATCTGCCGTGTCGTACCAATTAGCGGTACTGCTCCATGCAATTACTGAACTGCTCTTTAGGTTGACCTTAGCCGAAGTCAATGCAAATCCTGAAGCGTCTGAACGGAAGGCGTTATTAGAATCTGTCGTAAACGAATACCCGCCAAAGCCTGGATCGGTAATAGAAATAGTGCCAGTACGGGTAAGTCGGATAATTGATGTCCCTCCTGCTTGAAAGTCTGCGAACAGGCTTCCGCTTGCAGCGTTAGTTATAGTTGCGTTGAATTTTAACCCGGTAAAATTAGTGGCTATGTTATTCCAGGTTTGCGCCAGATCAATAGCTGGCCGGCTTGTGGTGATTGTTCCCGTGCTGGCGATTATCTGCCCCGCTGTTACCTCAAGTCCATAGTTTGCGGTTGTTGCGCCTGATGCTGTCAGCACAAGAGCCTTATTCGTCCCACTCGTCGCATTCGTATTCGTTACACTAATCGTCGCGCCCGTCACCGTCTGCGCGCTCGTTCCATTCGCGCCGCTCATCGCAATGTTCAGCCCTTCAACACCGGTTGCGCCAGCGGTTGAAGTGGACGCGATGTTGACGATGGAGCCTGAGGTAACGGACGAACTTGAAAAGTGAAACGCCGTTCCGGTCGTCAAGCTGTTGGCCGTCGCATTCAGCCCCGAAGTCGCGCCCGTTCCCGTTGTCACCGTTGGCGAGAAGGTAACAATTGTGCCGTCGCTGGTCAGTGTGGAGATTTCACCGACCACGTTGCCGCTGGTTTCGTAGATGAACCGCCCACCCGTGCCGCTGGTCACTGTGGTCGTGCCGATAGTAATGCCGCCCCCGCCACCAGCAGGCACGGCAAAAGTCCCGTCAGCTTTCAGAAACTTGCCCGCCGCCGCATCGCCAGCCGCAGGAGCCGGAACCAATCCCTTCGTACCGCCCGCGCCAGAATCACCAACCACGGCATCAAGCGCCGCCGTGACCTGCGTTGGTGTGCGGTGTGAATAATCGCCCGCGCCCGTTGCGCCGACGAAGCCAGCGGAGCCAGCCTGGACGAAATTCGCAAAAGGCAAATCCCCTGTTACGCCAGTTGAAAGCGGCAAACCGGTTGCGTTGGTCAGGGTAAGACTGGATGGCGTACCACCCGCGCCATTGAATAGCACGGGAGCACCGGCTGAGCCGACGTTGACACCAAGCGCGGTCAGTACGCCAGTGCCAGCGCCTGCAAGCCCCGTGCTGATTGGTAATCCGGTAAGATTCGTCGCCACCCCAGAAGCAGGAGTGCCGAGGGCAGGAGCGACAAAGGTTTTATTGCTGAGCGTTTGCGTCGCGGACAGCAGCGCAAACGTATCTGTTCCGCCGGGGATGGTATGGGTGTTGAGCGTGCCAACACCCGCCATATCACCGGTTGAATCAGCAATCGTCACGACGCTGTTTTGAATCAACTTGCCGGTCGTCAGGTTGAACCGAGCGATGGCATTATCCGTCGCCGAAGCCGGGCCTACAACATCACCCGATCCGCCTCCGCCGCCGCCGCTCGACGCTACGCGAGCAACCAGTCCCGGAATCAACCTCCCGACCACAGTGACGCTGCAACCGCTACACGCCGAAATCCGCGCGCGAAGCTGAACCGCACCGCCAAGCAGGATCGTATATTGACCGGCAGCAGTTGCGGTTGTGTCCCGCACGTCGTCGGTCATGTTCGTGGCCATCACCGCCGTCCACGTTGACCCGCTGGTGAGCGTCTCGAAAGTGATGGTGAAAGTGCCAGCCGAGTTGGCGATCTGGACACCGGCAGCGCCAATCGTATTGGCCGGATTACCAGCCGGGCCGTTGACAACTAACGCGGTTCCATTGCCGGTAGCCGTGGCCGCTGTGTGCATTGACGTGATGTTTGGCGATTGGGCAATAACAACGCCCGCCTGAGCGGCCAACGCCCACGCCAGAATCAGGCCGAGAATTGTTTTGAATGTTTTGGTCATAAAGTTGGGTTCTCCTTGTCGGGAAAAGAAAAAGGCCGCGAATCCTGCCCGTCTGGTTGTTGAACCGTCTGGCGTGGAATCGCGGCCTGTGCTGTTGTTGAGCCGTGGCCTTATTCAATTGTGCGAGCGAAACGTCTGGTTACTTCGGAGCCGTGCTTGCGGCAGTCGGGAATTTGATGAACTCCCATTTCTGCAAGTTGATTTCACAGCCTTGACAGTCGTGGTCAGCCTGCGCCTTGGTCATCCATTCGTTCCATTTACCCTGAGCGGCATCGGCGTTTTCAAGAACGGCATTCAAAGCTAACACCGCCAGTGAATGCCCATCTTTGTCGTTGGGCTTCTTTGCGGCTTTCCGCAGGTTGCCAATGGCGACGGTGTACTCGCGCTGCTGGGATTGCAGTTCATTCCAGAGCGGCGAGGCTGCGTTGATTTCTTCCTGGGTTAGTTTGAGCGATGGGGCGGGAGTTGGTGTCGGCGTGGCTTTGGTTGAAGCCGCGATTTTGTCCTGTTGCTGGGCGTTCGCCTGTGGTTGGTCGAGATAGCCAAACGGGATTGAGATTGCAAGCAGTCCCAATCCCGCCAATGAAATCATAAGAGAATTCGCCTTCATTGTTTGTCCTTTCTTGTTTTGTGGTCGGGGAAAAAACGGGCGGGTACTCACTCCCGCCCGGCAAACTACACACACGGGCAAATAATACAGCAGGCGCGCAACTCGGCCAAGCGGAAAACCTTACTGCGGCTCCGGCGAAATTGTCACCTTCCCGCCGAAGCATTCCAGCGAGCGCGGCGTGAATTCAGCCTGAAGCTGCTGGCCGTCATTCAGTCTCACTGCTGGGTACACGCCCGGCAATGGGCCGCTTAATTCGTTGACCGCGAATTCAAAGATTCCGTTGAACACAAATTGCTGTCGCCCCTCATTCAGCCGGACGACGTAACGGGCATCATGCAAACCGGAATCGCCAGCCTCACCGAAGATGGCGTAATTGCCAATCGGCACAACGTCGTCAGGCACAGAACAGGCAGGACGTGGAACTTGTTCGCCTGGCAACGGCGTGGCGTAAGTCCCGGCTGGGTAAACCAGCCCGCGAACAACCCAACGGAAACCGCCAGATTGCTCGACGGTTGAATAAACCGGAGCGCCGAGGTCAACCGTGATTGGCAATTGCTGTTGAGCGGCGAAAGCCGGAGTAAGCAAGAAACAGAGAGTGAGAATAACTTTTCGCATTGGGCAACTCCTTTTGGTTTTGATAGGGCAAACTCAACTATTGATACCATTAAAACGCCGTAAATACTATGTTTTCATGTTAAAATGAAGCGAGCCGAGACGGTGCTTGAACACCCACCCGGCCCTACTCAAACCATTCACGAACAAGTAAGGAGCGTGAACAGAATGAACGATCCAACTATACCCGATAAAACTTGCAAACGGTGCGGAAAGTTAAAGCCATTTATAAAATTTGCGCCTGGTGAAAACTACAAATGTGGCAGGTCGTCAATATGTAACCAGTGTAAAGAAGTTAGATTACTCGTTACCTGCGCTGACTGTGGTAGCCAATGGCAAAAAGAAAAACAAAGTATTAAAAAATGGAACGGCAGGTGTCGTAGGTGCGCGCAGGTGATTGCCGTTAATGAGCCACAAAGAAAAGCCAGAGTGTCTGCGCTTGCCAGAGCGCAAGTAATAAAACAGGGCGGAATACCTAACGGCCATCGTTTCACAAAAGAGAATAAAGGTGCCAATCATAACCACTGGAAAGGCGGAATCTCTTCGGAAAACAGTAGATTGCGTGGAACATCTGCATATAAAGAGTGGCGCACAAAGGTCTTCCAACGAGACCATTACACTTGTCAACACTGTGGACAGATTGGTGGCAATCTTAACGCAGACCACATAAAGCCATTCGCGTATTACCCAGACTTACGCTTTGAATTATCAAATGGTCAAACACTTTGCGTTGAGTGCCATAAAAAAACACCGACATATAAACGCAAAGCCTGTCGAATGAACGACACCTAGTCTACAAATTCAACATTTGACTCACAGCATAATAGTTTGAGCCGTTCCAGAGAAAAACAAACACGTCGCGCTTCCCTGAAGTGGTGGTTAAAGTCGGAGCGGTTGCCGCCGTCCACTTCACAGTCCCAGGCCAAGTAACTGTGAAAGACCCTGCACCGCTCTGGATAATTGTAACAGTCACCAACGATCCGGCAGGCGGCGGGTTGCTAAATGTCAGCGTGGCATTGCCGGTGATGGTAAATTCACGAGTAACATTCGCCCCAACATTGGAATTGAAGTCCAGCGTCTGCGCGCCGGAGCCGGAAACTGTGTCGTATCGTTTGCGCGCTCCGCCGATGGAGTTCCACTTTGAATTCAAGTAAATCAACAGGTCGTATTCGCCATTGATGCCATTGCTCAGCACTGCCAGCGGAGCCATTCCAGTTTGACCTGTCGGCGTCGAAGTTGGAAAGGCATTGGAGCCGACCACTGGAAAGTACGGAAAACCATCGGTGTCGGTTGCTCCGATGGCAGCCTGCCCAATCAACACGTCGCCCAGGTGCCCGACTTTTAGGCGAGCATTTGCGCCTCTGACTTCGACCAACAAAGGCGGAATCAGGTTGGAACTATTCGTCATCAGATGAAGCAGCGGGCCGGTTGCTGACGTGTTATTGCCAACCAACTTCATTGCTGAGCTTGTTGAGAAATTGCCAGCCCAGGTCAATGTCGTCAGGTTGGCGGCCATTGCCAAACTGAGATTCGTGCTTGGGTCAGTAATCGAAGACCAGGACGGCGCTCCGCCTGAGCCGACTGCGGCGAACGCAATACTGGTTGAGCCGAGCGTGATTGGGTCGTTGGTGGTGAGCGTGAAAATCTTATCAGCGTTGGCAGTGCCTTCAACCACAGTGACGGCCATTCCGGCTGTCACTTCTGCGCTGGTATCGGCGTCGGTCGCGCGCGCCGGAGCGCCAGAGACGGCCACGACATAAATGCCGTTGTCCGCGCCGGAAGCCTGATCTTTTATCAGGATGCGATTGCCGGTGGCCAGTACCACGCCATCAATGGTGTCGCCGTTCTCGAAACTGGTTGCCAGCGTTCCGGCCCCGGTCGTGGCCACACGCACACTGTCCTTCCAGTCCACGAGCGAGAAGCTGCCTGCGCCGCACGGTGACGCGCTGGCTGCGTCAACCAGATTGCCGCTGGCATCGAATTCAACGCACCGCCCATTGGTCAGCGTGCCGGTCGTCGTGGCCATTGTGGCAGTGCGGTCTGGTATGGTGACAACCCGGTTGCCGGTCGGCGTGCCGGTGAATCGCCACGAATGGCTGGCGAAAGTCCCGCCGCCGTACAAATGCAGGTCTTTGAATGGAGCCGCGACCGATCCCAGGTCTTTGCCGCTTTGCGGAATCAGCGCGGTGTTGATCGAAGTCGTTGACAGGTTTGACAGCGTGTTGTTTGCGCCGCTGCCTGACACCGATGTTTCGACCACGTTGGTTGCATCGCAGTAAAGCCAGACGCGGTTGCCCTGGGTTACGGCAATGCCGGTTCCGCCGGATGTCTTCAAAGTTAAAGTGAACGCGCCGGTTGTTCCGTTGTAAACCAGATACGTCCGGTTCAGCGTTGGCACAATGACATTTATCGAGCCGGTGAGAACGCCGGTGAATTCCAGAATGGCGTTGCGCGCCTCGGTGGTGGTCAGTGTTACGTTGGATGATCCTGCGACGCTCTTGGACAAGCGACCAGCAACGGCGGCATCGAAGGAATCGAAGCCCGTCGCTATAGTTGTTGAGGGCTGGGCTTGGCCAGCTTGTGGCTTACTGATGCCCAGATTGGCGGTCGTGGTCTGGGCGAACCCTGCCGTGGTAAAAAAGTGGAATAGTATGCAGGCAAAAAGCCAAACTGCGGAACCATAGTTGTTGTTCTTTGTTTTCATAGACTTGTCCTCTAAATCTGCTGTCAAATTCCTGGCACGGAGACCGCTTGTTTAACTCTTGCCATCTCAGCCAAATAGTTGCGAAACAGTTTCTCGAAAATCACCTTCGACTCTTCATCTCGCGGCAGTGGGGTTGAGTCATTGAAACCATCCTTTATCCGTTCCTGCCGTTCCTCGTTGCTGAGCGCGTGCCACAGAACGGAATGGCGCATTTCCTCAATCGCTCGCTCAACGCCAATATCAATCGGCGGCATGATGAACCGCAGTTGAATGTCGCCTTTGATCCGCAAGGTTTCCCGTGCGGCCAGTGATGTGTCGCCGGGCGATGGCTGAACCCAGAAGATTGCCTCGTTGGTGTCCAGGTCAACACCGATGCAATCGGTTCGCGCTTCGCCATTGAGAATTACTTCAAGGAAAATGGCGTAGCGTGTTGAGGTTGTTATCTGTAGAGTCTTCATACTGTTTGTGCCCTCACTCTTCCGCGACCAACAAGCGCAGAAATTTGAAAAATTTCAATATCAATACTTGCCTGCGGGCTTCCAAAGTCTGTTGTCTGGTCGGCGGCGGAATAATCAAACGTCTCAACGGTCATTGTGATTGTCCGAACAACTGTCGCTCCGGACAAAATGTCGCACTCGAACGAGAGGCTGTCTTCTCCGATCGGAGCGGTTCCACCTGTTTCCCAAGCGGCAGCGCCCGTCCTTGTCCGCCGCTGGAACGTCACCGTCAAATTATTCGATCCGTCCCTTACTCCGGCCACGTCAACCACGCTGAGCGGCGTGGAACTACCAGCGTTCCACGTGAAACTTGTCGGGGCTGTGTCGGCAATGGCAAACCCTGAAGTGACACCTTTGTAATTTCTGGCTATCCCCTTGTCAGAGATGTCATTGCCGACAAAGATCACCGCTCCGTCGAGCAAAACAAACCGCTCACCGGCGACGTGGGTACTGGTCGCATAATCCGTTCCACGGCGCGCGCGCAGTAACCCAGAGAGCGTCCAGCGATTGTCAAACCCGCCAACCTGAGTGGCTGTTCTGAATTGAATCACCTCGTCGCCGAGCATTGCCGCGTTCGCTCCGGCCAGCACTTGAGCTTCGGTCATGCTTTCCAGCGTGTTGGTCGTTCCGTAAAGATCAACAGTGACGGTGTTTACTTCATCCCAGACAGCCGGGTCGCCGTCAGCCAGCACTCCCACAGCCGTTCCAGCCGTCGCCGGTGACAGAAACTTCTGGACAAGTTCATAACCTGCCCCACGGTCACGGTAAAGCCCCGCACCTGACCAGCTTCCGTCCGAAGTCGGAGCCATCGCCGCGTAGAAACCCGGCGAAACGTAATCGGCATCCTGAAGCGTAACCGTGTCCATCAGGAACGGGAACGTCGCCACCGGCGAACTCACCGTCGGCGGCGTGTAGCCTCCGCCCGAAGTTCCGGCTACGCTTTGGCTGTAGATTTCTGCCTCGTCAGCCGCGTAGCTGAATTCCAACAATCCCGGTATGGAGCCATCAATCGCCGTCGCCCGAAGCCTGTGCGTTACCCCGCCTGAAACCAGTTGGACAATATCGGTCGGGTTCAGGTAGGCATATTTCCACGGCAGCCGGACTTTCGCTGATTCGCGTTCGACGTGGCGCTTGAAAAGCTGGTATTCGGCGGCCAGCCGGGTTTCGTCCGCGCTGAGCGCCATCGGGTAGGACATATTCTCCACGCCTGCGCTGAAGCCGGTCATCCGGTAGGCTGATTGGGTTGTGGTTTCGTGGCCTTTGAACGGATTGAAAGCTGTTACGTTCAACTGGCGCGGAAGTTGCACGTCATCGGCCAAAGCAAACTCGGTCTTGCTCAGCATCGAACCGCCGCTTACGCCGTCACCTTCGGCCATTCCCTGATCGTTGTCCGAGATTGTCACAACTGACGATCCGCCCAGATAAACGCCGGTCAGGGAGCCGTCCACCGATTCGTAGAACTGAGCCTGATACGGCGAACCTGCGACTTCAAGTGTCTGGCGCGGAGCGGTTGGGTTCTGGACAATCAGCCCGCGCACAGCCTGAGCGTCGAACACGCTGAAGTCATAGTCCTGCGGTTCAATGTTGACGCGCTCGCAATACTGGCCTGCAATTTCGCTGAGCGAGCCGTAGTCCATGTTTTCCAGGTTGGCCAGAAAGGTTGGAACTCCGCCGTACTTGGAAATGTCGAAATTCTCAATAACCAGATAAGCGTAGCCACGGTAGGCCGGAGCGTTCCCCGCTCCAACGTCGCCTTCAATCAGCGAATCCGGCAGTTGGTCATAATCGCCTACGTACCAGCGCATCGAAGCGCCACCGGCTCCGATTGATCCGCTCAATGCGCCTTGCTGGTAAAGCTGCGTTATCAATCCACCGAAGATGCCGGTTGAATGCGGCGGTGCGGATTGGTCGAGTGGATCGGTGTCAATCGCGCCGGGGTCAATTAAGCCAGTCGAGTCGGCCACGCCAGCGTCCAGGTCAACAATCAGGTCAGCGTTCGCCCAGAGCTTTTTCAATCTCAGTCGCCCACGCCCAAACAGGATTGCCAGATCGGTGTAGTAAGTAATCGTCTCGACGGTCTGCTTCGGCGCACCCTTGCCGCCTTTCTTCTCTGTGGTGACCACCTTGCGCGGAGCTTTGCACCAGATGACCGTTCCGGCTGTCTTCATTCCCCCGGCGGTGTCTTCCTGCGGCGTGACGATGGACAGGTCTTCAACGGTGGAGTCAAAGCAGGCCATCGAGGCGATGACGTGCATTGGGTAAGTCGGAGCCTGACTGCTAGTGTAAAGCAAGGTGCTTTTGTGGTAGTAGCGAACCACGCCCGAAATACATTCAATCCGCAGCGTGTCGCCGCCTTCGGCTGTCCAAACTCCCTGTGAAACGGCTTTGTTGGGCGGGCCGAACTCGTAGATGAAAATCGAATTGGCCGCGTAAGGGTTGATCGTGTTGATTTCGGTCGAAACGTGGATGGCGTAATTGTAGCCAGTGTAGTCCAAACTGAAACCGCCACTGGTCAATCCGAGGAACGACCGCCCGGATGGACTCACGCCGTCCTGATTCTTAAATGTCCACGTAACCGAGAAGTCGCCGCTATCAATTGTCTGCACCGTCCATGCGCCGGAGTCGCCTGTCCCGCTGGCGTTGGTGAAGCAGTTATCGGTTCCGCCGTCTGCGTTTTCCAGGTTGCCACTGGCGTTGACCACGGCATTGGTCAGGTTTGTCCACGTGGCCGCGCGCACGCTCTGGTTCGGAGCCGCGCCGTAAATCTCTGACACTGGCGAGCCTTCGTCTGCGTTTTGGAGATTCAGTTCGCCGGTCTGCTGGCCGCGAGTGACCTTTGGCGGTTTGGGGCCGAAGATTCGTTGGACGGCAAAGCTGGCCGCGCTGATGCTGAGCGAGATAATCAGAGCCGTGATGCTGAACGGTTCTGCCTGTTGCAGGTCGTGCGCCCCTGAATGTGATGGCCAGCACAGCCGCAATAGGTCGGCAATGAGCGCGCAGAGCAGTAGGAAGCCTTGCCAGTGTTGTTTTGTGGACGTTTTCATACTCGCCGGGTTGAAGTCGGCGAATCGGAGAGTTTTTGCATTTTGTGCGGTGGCGGGTCGGATTATAGCATGGCTAAAATTATTTTCGTGTTGACGATGTTTTTTGCTTTACAATAAAACCTAGACGGTTTATATTCTCGCCTGTCGGTTGATTAAAGATTAAAGGAGACGCAATGGCAACAATACTTAATTTCGGAAAATACAAGGGTTGGTCAATGGAAGATTTGGCGCAGGCTGGTAGGTATGGCCGCAATTACCTGTCTTGGTGTGCGACCAATCTCCGTAATCCAGCACTTTGTCGCGCGGCTGAGAGCGCGCTTAAAGTATTCACTCAGCCCAAAGAAGAATTGATCTACAAGTTGATTGCCATAGAGCCAGATTATCGAGGCTGGGATGCTGAGGAAATTGAGCATGAAGTAGAGAATGAAATCGCGCAAGCCGGAGACGACGCCATCTACGCTGAAAGATTAGCTGCACGTGAAGATCAATTGCGAGCGGATTTGGTTGCAATGGGCTGCACTAGCCAGGTGGTTGATTTTGTTATGCTCAACCAGTTTGATGCCGATATTGTTTTTGCGAGAATTAAGTTTTCATCTGCCGAGAAACAAGCAGCATTCACTGCCGCCTGGAATAGATCAGAACAGGCAGTGCCATATCCAGATTAACAGGAGGTGCTTTATGTAGAACAACAACCGCAAACCAAACAAGTAACCGCCGATTAACTACCGAACAAAACAAGGAGGTGCGTATGCGTAATTAAACCAACACGAAAGCACGGAAGAGCCGCCGAGTTTACACTCGGCGGCAGTTATCAACCAAACAATAATCATCGCGCTTTTCGCACTGGCCACGCTCGGCGTTGGCTTTGCGGTGGCGATAATAAGTAAGGGGGAAATAAGATGGCGGAAACTTACACGATTGACGAATTGATGGCGATGAGTGACCACGACCTGAACGCGCTGGCGGCTGAACTACGCGGCTGGTCTTACCCGTCACCTAAAGAAATAAAGAAAGGTGCTTGGCCAGGATACAGCGACGGGAAAGATGCTTACATGGAAAAACACAAATGGCATCCCGCCACCGACCGCAACCAGAGCGGCGAATTGATCATTTGGGCACTTGATAGAGGCGTGGAGTTTGTAGACACAATAACGGACGACACGCCAACGCGGTCACTAATCAATGCCCGCGTTGAAACCATTGCCTTCTGTGCGGCGATGCTGGCAACTCAGGAAATAAAATAATGCTCAAATCAAACTCAAGATTGCTGAACCCAATGAAGACCAGCCACTGCGAGCTTGAGGCTCAGCGGCGCGCGGCACTGGCCGAGATTGAACGATCCGGCCAGAACCACGGCTACGGATACAAATGGCTGGCGCGAGTGGAAGAAGCGATTGCCAGCCGGTCGGAAGGCCATATTGCCTGGTTGCTTCGTGTGGCCGAACGCCGGGCGCAGGATGGCGAACCGGAGGTTGAATACTTTCTGGCGCGGGCGGCAGAGGTTGGGCGCAAAGGGAAAGTTCAATGAAAAACATACCAGTAGTTCTAAATGTCGAATATGTGGGCCAGTCCAGTATTGAGACATTCCAGGCAACAATCCAAAGCCTTGTTCGCCGAGCGGAATTACTCGGCTTGTCCATTAAGCTGAAAGCTCTTGATCATGACGGCCACCCGTTCCATGTGATAATCCATGCGGACACTGAAATGGCGGCGGCTGGCCAGGCTGCAAAAATAGTGGCGCGCGAATGCCTTAAATGGGAATAATTGTATGAGCCTTTTCAAGAGTCTTTTCAGTCTCACCGAACGCAATTTTACCCGCTGGCGCTATGCCGGTCTAATGTTTCTTGGGCTTATGGTTTGTGTAATTGCCGATGATTTTCTTGCGCTTACCGCTTGGTGGCTGGGCTGGATTTATGGAATGGAATGGCAGCGGGTGAAGACGGCAGATGGATTGGCAAACAAAGGAGAAAACGAATGATAAGCCAAGAAGATCAAAACAGAGCGTTGGATTCTATTAACTCCGGCCTGGATGAAGATAACAGCGACGGGTATTCGCCAATGATAACCGATGCTGCGCGTCAAATGATGGCTGCATCAAAACCAGTTATACAAGAGGAAGACATGATCCCTGAGACGGTTGAGAATTTAATCAAACTGGTGGTCTGGATTATTGCGTTGTTCTTTTTAGGGTGGGCTGTGCGGCAACCTGGATAACTCCCCATGTGGAGTTATCCCACTCCGTCAATTGCAAACGCCGCGTGAATCTTCCCGCGCACGCTCTTCAGCCATCCTTCATCCAGCCGATGCTCGACCACGCTTCCACCCATCTCTGAATTGCCGTAGGCGTGGATAACGTGGAAGCCCCAGCGCACATCATAAGCCTTTGTGACGACCATCAAATGCTGCGGCTGCGGCCCGGCGTACTTGATGGCCAGAATGTCAGCCGGTTGAGCCGTGCGCCAGTTGTCCAATCGGCGGCAATGTTTGTGGAGTAACACCGTCAGCGTATCATCGTGGGGCGTGCGCCCGTAGTTGGTTACGTCATCGGTCGGTTGCAGGATA
>ERZ869921.103-NODE-103-length-49029-cov-41.020460_pt1 | contig 49029 bp, 86 predicted proteins | sample MGYA00579310_ERZ869921 | MGnify/ENA primary metagenome ERZ869921 (study PRJEB32216, sample SAMN09231816) | wastewater metagenome | place: USA: Maryland | collected 2016-06-21 | study: EMG produced TPA metagenomics assembly of the PRJNA472060 data set (Reclaimed...
CAAGCTAATCCAGCCAGTAACTCAGTTCGCATTGGTAATCCCACGTGCGCTTGAGATGACTGCTCGCAAGATTCTTGCTGTTCAGACTGTTGAGACCACAAACACCTCTGGTTCAATCGCAACAAAGACCATCACTGGAAACCCAATCGGTTCTCAGGTGACAATCGTTGTAAACGACTGGTTGACCAAGATTAACTCTGGTGCAGGTGCCTACTGGTTCCTAATCCCGACCCCATCAGTAACCCTAAACCCAAGCGTTGTTCTTGGATTCCTTCGTGGATTCGAGGCTCCTGAGCTTCGCGTTAAGGCTGCTGCTGGAACATTCCTTGGTGGCGGAGACGTTCCTGAGAACTATGGTTCATTCGACAACGATGACTGGCAGATGAGAATCCGCCACATCGCTACTGGTGGATTCTTCGTTCCTGCAGGTACTATCGCTTCTACTGGAGCAGGTTCCTAAGAACTAAGCTAAAAAGATTGCCCCTCGCTTCGGCGGGGGGTTTTCTTTTTATCCACAACTGTGCTATAATATACGAATAACTTAATAGGGGCATAATTACAAGAAGACCAGTACTAACGCAAGGAAAGGTGGTCCAATGAAAAAGCTAACATTAATTACCGCAATAACACTAGCACTTGCTAGTTATTCACCATCTGCAGCAACATCAGCAGAGCAGCCTCCAGTTGAGGAGCCAGACCATAGTAGTTCCTTTATCGAGTTTCTGATAAAGTTTGACCAAGAACAAACGCTACTAGAGCAGCAGTATGCAGCATTTGAAGCTGCACAAATTAGAGCTGCAAAAATCTCAAATAGAATCGAAGAGTTGAAGCCACACGTTGGTAATACTTGGTACGTGTTCTCAGGTACAACCCCAGATGGCTGGGATTGTTCTGGTTTAGTAATGTGGTTCTATTCTGAACTTCAAATTGAACTTGAGCATTCAGTAACTGCACAGATGCACTCTGGCAAAATAGTTGATGAACCAATGCCTGGAGATATCGTTGCGTTTAAACACAATGGCTCTAGTGTTGGATATCACAATGGCCTTTATATTGGGAATGATTTATTTATTCATTCTCCAAGAGTTGGGACTAGAACTAAACTTAGCTCTGTTTCTGAGTATGCTGGAAAACATTCTGAGATAGTATTTACAAGGATAGATTTCTAGGCAGTGTTATAATAGGGTTTCATAATCCTAAAGGAGAAAAATGCCAGCAGTAATTTACACATTGCCGTCCTGTGTCCAGTGCGATACGAGCAAGCGTTTAATGAAAAGCATGAACATCGAATACACGGAGGTTGACCTTAGCCAGAACGAGGAAGCCTACGAAATGGTAAGGGCCCTTGGCTATACTGCCGCCCCTGTGATTATTTCTGGAGAGCAGCACTGGAGCGGTTTCCGCATGGAAAGAATCAAGTCACTTGTGGTTAATAGAACCTAATATATGGTAGAATAGCACTACACGATGTACCTCCTTTCATCGTGTGTGTGTTGTGAGAACCGCCCTGTTGAGCTAGACTCCAGGGCGGTTTTCCTTACAATGACTGATAGAATAGAATAATGAAGAAATGTACTGGCTGTATGGAATTTAAGAATTTCTCTGATTTTGGTAAAGAGCCAAGGGTCAGGGATGGGCTTCAGTCTAGGTGCAGGGCCTGCAAAGCACAAAGCAGTAAAAATTGGTCATCTAAAAACAGGCAAAAGAAAAATGATTCCCTTAAAAACTGGAGAGAAAAAAACCCAGAAAAAGTTTTGACCTATAACGATAGGTACAGAGAATCAAAAAGAGAAACAAATAAGGTTTGGCATTTAAAAAATAAAGATAAAAATGCAGCATACCTAAGGGCAAGAAGGGCTAGGGTTAGAGGCTCTGAATTTGAGCTTTTTACAGAAACTGATTTAATTAACAAATATGGTTCTTTTTGCCATATCTGCTATAATGAAATAGACTTAAATGCGCCAAGAAGAATTGGTGCCTTTGGTTGGCAGATGGGTCTGCACGTAGAGCATTTAATTCCAGTTTCAAAAGGCGGTGGCACTACGCTAGAAAACACAAGGCCATCGCACGGGATATGCAACTTAAGAAAGGGTGCATCTGAAATTGATTATATTTCCAGATAGCAACCTACCTCCGCAATCTCAAGAGTGGGGTGACGTTGTAGAAGATGAAATTAAAAAGCTTGACAAAAAGAAATCTGGTGGAGGTTCTGGTGGCGATGGTGCCACAGGTCCACAAGGTCCAGCTGGCCCACAAGGTCCAGAAGGTCCACAGGGTATACAGGGTGTTGCTGGTCCCGAAGGTGAGACTGGTCCAGAAGGGCCACAGGGGGCTCAAGGAGAGCCTGGCATACAGGGCGAACAGGGAATACAGGGCGAACAAGGTCCAGTCGGTCCTGAAGGCCCTGAGGGGCCAGAGGGACCCCAAGGTGAGGTAGGCCCACAAGGTGAAACAGGTCCTCAAGGCGAGCAAGGCATTCAGGGAGAAACTGGACCGCAAGGTCCAACTGGTGCAACGGGTGCAACAGGTCCTCAGGGTGAGCAAGGCCCACAGGGTATCCAAGGTGAAACTGGTGCGACAGGTGCTACTGGAGCAACTGGACCGCAAGGGGCTACGGGCCCTCAAGGAGCAACAGGCCCTCAAGGCCTTAACGGTTTTTCTGCTTATCAAGTTGCTGTTATTGACGGGTTCCTCGGAACAGAAGAAGAATGGCTAGCTAGCCTAGTTGGACCTGAGGGACCACAAGGACCCGCTGGAGAAAGCTTACTAACAAACTTAGACGCAGGTAGAGCAGAGAGTATTTATCTTGCGTTTGATACAATTGAGTGTGGACAGTATGATGAAGTATACGGAGGGCTTGAGCCCATTGATGGCGGAGTTGAATAATGGCGACTAGAATCCAATTTAGAAGAGGGCTTGCTGCAAGCTGGACTTCTGCTAACCCAACTCTAGCTCAGGGCGAAATGGGCATTGAGTTAGACACAGACTTATTTAAAATCGGTGATGGCCTTACTGCTTGGAACTCACTTGGCTATGGTGGCCTGCAGGGTCCACAGGGAACTTCGATTAATGTTATCGGCTCAGTTGAAACCGAAGAAGACCTTCCTGAAACCGCAAACCAGAACGATGCTTACATTGTGCAATCAAACGGTGACCTTTACATCTGGGATACCGTTACTGACCTATGGGATAACGTAGGACAGATTGTTGGACCACAAGGACCGCAGGGCGAGACTGGAGCTACAGGCGCTACGGGAGCTACAGGAGCAACAGGTGCCCAGGGTGTTCCAGGTGTTGTTGCTGCAACATCTCCACTTGCTTACAACTCAGAAACTCAAACAGTTTCACTAAATTATGCAGCGCTTGTAATTGATGGCGGAACGGCATAGTCAAGGTAGAATAGAGATATAATGGCACTCCCAAGCAATGTTTCTTACGGAACCGTACACGGTAGGTTTATCCTAGCTTACGGTGATACAATTGATTCTGGAGCAGAACCAGATGCAATCCCCGCTGCTGGAAGCGTGTTCTTTACAGCATCCCCAATACTTCTTAAAAACGCAACTGCATCTCCAGACCCAGTAACTATTCTGCCAGCTACGGTAGAAGTTACTCTTGATGAGGATGGCTACCTTCGTGCATTTGCTGGCGAAGCTGGATTAGGTGTTCGCCTAGTTGCAACTGATGACCCAGATAACAACCCAGTAAACTGGACATGGGCAGTTGAGTTTAGACTTACTGACCAGTCTGGAACTCCAGTTGCACTTCCTGGCTTTAGCTTCTCGCTACCAAGCAACGCAACTGTAGACCTAACAGAGCTTTCACCAGTTCCATCTGCAAACGGAACCTTCTACTTGGTTGGCCCTCAGGGTGAACAGGGTGAGCAGGGTATCCAAGGTATTCAGGGTGAACAGGGTATCCAAGGACTAAAGGGTGATAAGGGCGACAAAGGTGACAAGGGCGACACTGGAGACACTGGACCAATCGGACCTACTGGTGCAACTGGTATTGAATGGCAAGGCGACTGGGACGACACAGTTGATTACGTAAACAACGATGCTGTATTCTACGAGGGTGCATCTTGGTTTGCATCTGGTAACCCGCCCGTTGGCGATGAGCCAAGCGAAGCTTCTGCTTACTGGTTCCCACTTGCTTTGCAGGGTGCAACTGGTGCTACTGGACCACAGGGACCACAGGGTATTCAGGGAGAGCCTGGAAGCCTAGATAACCTTAACGTAGATTCACCTATTACTTATGACTCAGTAACCTCAACCGTTGGTTTTGACTGGTCTGCTACAGAACTAGATGACCTTGGAAATGTAAGTGTAGCCACGCCAGCTGATGGCGACCTGATAAAATGGAACCAGACTACAAGCTTATGGGAAAAAGCTAACACTATTGATGGAGGCAACGCTTAATGCCAGTACAGACAAAGATTCAGATTCGTCGCGATACCGCTGCGAACTGGACTTCAACCAACCCAGTACTAGCCTCTGGAGAAATTGGTTTCGAGACTAACACCAACAAGCTTAAGATTGGTAACGGCTCAACAGCTTGGACCTCACTTGCTTACGCTTCTGGTGCAGATGTTGACTGGTCAACAATTACAAATAAGCCATCAACATTCACCCCGTCTGCACACACCCACGCAATGGCAGACCTTACATCTTTCACCATCACTTCCCCTGTGAATGGTCAAACACTAACCTACGATTCTGCAACTCAGAAGTGGGTCAACTCTGCAGCAGCCGCTGGCGGAGAATCAATTAGTTCATTTCTCTTGATGGGAGCCTAGCCAAATGGCAGCTATTTACAAAGTTCTAGGACAGAGCGCACCAAGCGCCACCACGAACACAAACATTTACACTGTGCCAAGCGGTGAAGCAGCAGTAGTATCTACTATCGTTGTTGCTAACCGCGCAGCTTCTCCAGCAACTTACCGCATCGCTGTGCGACCTGGTGGAGCTACAATTGCTAACCAGCACTACATTGCTTTTGATGTGACCGTGGGCGCTTCCGACTCGACAACTCTAACGCTAGGTTTGACCCTTGCTACTACAGATGTCATCACAGTCTTTGCATCCACCGCCAACCTAAGCTTTAACGTATTCGGCTCTGAAATTAACTAGGGGTTGCCATGGCAGTAAGAAGCCTTAAGAACTCCACACTAGAGAACTTCGCAAACTACTCTAGCTCGATGAACGCTGGATATTCATTCCAAGACTATGAGCTTATTGAGAGTGTGTTTGTTGCGTCGCCTGCTGCATCTGTGACTTTTAATAACCTTGACCAATACGCTACTGAGTATAAGCATTTGCAGATTAGGGCAGTTCCAGTAGTAACACAAGGCTTGACTGTAATGGCGAGACTAAACGGTGATACTGGGTCTAACTATTCTTGGCACACGCTGGTTGGAAATGGGAGTTCAGTGACTTCGGGCGCTTCTTCTTCCCAGTCTAGAATGGTCGTCGGTATCGCTACTGATAATACAATTGGTGCTTTCGTTATTGATTTTCTTGATGCTTACTCTAGTAATAAAAATAAAACAATGCGTTCATTAAACGGCACACATCGAGACGCTGATAAGTATGTTTTTCTATCTTCTGGTTTATGGTTAAATACATCTGCAATTAATTCTATTACATTTTTCGGTGAAGCTGGCGGTAATCCATATAACTTTGTATCTGGCTCCCGCTTCTCACTTTACGGAATCCGATAATGCCAAAGAAAACTTACACTCAGATTAATAGCGTGACCCTAGCCTCATCAGCTTCATCAGTCACCTTTTCTAACATTCCAGCAACTTACCGAGATTTGATTTTGGTTTCTAACAACCTAGGAACAGCTAACAACACCGGTTCAGTAGTTAGGTTCAATGGTGATTCGGGAAGCAATTACAGTCGAGTTTTTATGTACGGAACTGGGAGTGTTAGTTCGAGTGGTGCTGATACTTCTACAAGTATGAATCTGGTATTTCCAAGAACTACTGTCGGAGTATTTCAGCTACAAATAATGGACTACTCGGCAACGGACAAACACAAGACAGTCCTAAACCGAACTGACACATCTGAGTATGTTGTTTGGGCTTCTGCTGGTCGTTGGGCAAGCACCTCAGCTTTGACTTCAATTTACTTAGCACCCGAAAGTGGTAGCTGGGCAACTGGGGCCACATTCAACCTTTACGGAGTAATCGCATGAAGCTAATTGAATCGAGGCGTAATGTCATATACACTTATTGAGCGAAGGGAACTCAGCTCTAATACCTCAAGTGTTTCATTTGATAACATTCCGCAGTTTTACACTGACTTAGTAATCAAATCAAGCGCTAGATGCACTAGAGCTGATTTTGCCCTCGGCTCCCTGAATGTGCAACTAAACTCTGTCGCAACTGGTTATAGCACTCGTTGGCTTAGAAGGAATGAAACTGTTGATGCAGTTTCTTCAAGCTCAAACAGCGGAAGTAGTGCGTGGCAAAACATTTATACGGTTCCTGGTCCAACAATAACCGCCGACACTTTCGGAAATATTGAATTTTATATTCCCAATTACACCGCTAGTACCCAGAAATCCGCTAGTTCCGACGGTGTTGGAGAGAACAACTCAACATCAAACTCAAGTATTTTTATGGCTGCTCACCTGTCTAATGTAACCGCACCTGTGACAAGTATTCAACTAACTACAAACAATGACTTTGTAGCAGGCAGCAGCTTCTCCCTCTACGGCATCAACCGCCAGCAGGCCATTGGCGCACCTAAGGCTATAGGTGGTGCGATTAGTTTTGCTAATGGCTACTGGGTGCACAGCTTTACTGGGTCTGGGACTTTTTATGCACAAGAGGATATTGATTGCCAGTATTTGGTTGTAGCTGGTGGCGGTGGAGGCGGGCTCAGTTACGGCGGTGGCGGCGGTGCAGGTGGCTATCGTTCTTCGGTTTTCGGTGAGTTGTCTGGTGCAAATTCAAGCCTAGAAAGAACATTGCCTATTAAATCTGGTAGGGGTTACAATGTTGTAGTTGGCTCTGGTGGTGCACCAAATATAAGTGGCTCTAATTCCGCATTTGACTCAATCGCTTCAATCGGAGGCGGAAGAGGCGGAAGCTACGGGGTTAATCCTTCCTCTGGTGGCTCTGGTGGAGGTGGCGGTTCAGCAGAAGGTGCAATGCCACAAAACAATGGCGCTGCTGGAACTTCTAATCAGGGTTTTGCTGGTGGAAATGGAATAGTTAACCTTAACCTCCCCGCTGGTGGTGGAGGTGGAGCATCCTCGGTAGGTGTAAATGCTACCTCTAGTGCTGGTGGAAATGGAGGTTCTGGTTTAGCTTCAACAGTAACGGGCTCACCTGTCCTAAGAGCTGGTGGTGGAGGTGGCTCCATGTATTACGCTACTGGCGGTGGAAATGCTACTCCTGGAACTGGCGGAAGCGGTGGCGGGGGAACTGGTGGTACAATGGTTCCTTTGGTAGGAGGGGCATCAGCAACGGCAAATACTGGCTCTGGTGGAGGTGGCGGAAACGCCACTGTTGCTGGCGCTGGTGGCTCTGGTATCGTAATCATTAGATACAAGGCATAGTAAGGTATAATATAAATATGTCACATTTTGCAGAACTAGATGAGAACAACATTGTCCTAAGGGTGCTCGTTGGGGATAACAATCTTCCAAACGAAGGCTACGACTGGTTCGTAGAAAACCTTGGTGGCACATGGGTGCAGACTTCATACAACGCAACTATTCGCAAAAACTTTGCTGGTATTGGTTACCGCTACGATGAAGAACTAGATGCATTCATTGCACCGCAGCCTTTCGAGTCATGGACTCTAAACACACAGACAGCCAAATGGATGTCTCCAACACCTTACCCACAAGATGGTAGAATATACGAGTGGGACGAAGAAAACCTAAACTGGAAAGAAGTTGAAGTAAATGAGTGAAACACCTATGAAGCTTGTAGTTGACTGTGCAACTGGGACACAGCAGTATGTTCCGCTAAGTGCAGAGGAAATCGCAGAGCGTGAGCAGATGGCTATCGAAGCCGCTGCAGCCGAAGAAGCTCGCCTTGCAGAAGAAGCCCGCATTGAGGCCCTGAAGGACTCAGCAAGGGCTAAACTTGTGTCTGGCGAAAAGCTGACAGAAGAAGAAGCAAGCCTACTAGTAATCTAAGGAGCAGACGTGATTAAGTCTGCATCAAGGTCATCAATAACAAATGACCAGAAGTATCGTTCGATGCTTGCTGGCACTGTGCCGTCTTCTGAGTATTTGATTGAGACTGCTCTTGTTTCTACTGCGACACCTAGTGTTACCTTTAGCAACCTTGCTCAGTATGCTGGTATATATAAACACCTGCAGATTGTTACCGTTGCTAAGTCAACTCAAGCTGGGACTGGCTCTGATGGAGTAAGTGCCCTTATTGAGCTAAATGGCTCTGGACTAACTGCTCACTATCTTTACGGTGATGGCAGTCAGGTTTACACTGGCTTTGTAACTACACATGGATTTGTTTTAAACTTAGTCAGGTCTGGTGTCGCAAATGCATTTAGTGCTTCCGTGACGGATATTCTTGACGCATATAGCTCATCAAAAAACAAAACGGTTAAATCCATTGGCGGCTATAATTCGGAGCTTGCACTCGCTTCGGCTCTTTGGCAAAACACCGCCCCGATTAGCAGCGTCACAATAAAGACAACAGCGGATTCTTTTGCCGTTGGCTCCCGCTTCTCTCTCTACGGGGTGGTGTAAAATGACTTGCTCAATAGAAAATTGTAATCTAGAAAAAAAGGCTAGAGGATATTGCCACAGACATCTTGGCAGATTCTACAGGCACGGGGACCCACTAGGCTTCCGTAGGGTAAGGGGCTTTGTTCCTTGTATCGTACCAGGCTGTGCAAAAAAACAAATTGCAAAAACTTACTGCCAGATGCATTACCGCAGATGGTCGCTATACGGCGACCCCTCAATTACAAAAGTAGCCGAAGTTGTTAAGGGTGCAAAGTACAAAAAAGTTTTAGCCCCTGAGTCTCCAATGGCAGACGCTAAAGGCTTGGTCTATGAGCACAGATACGTTATGAGTTTAATGCTTGGAAGGTCTCTGGAAGAGGGCGAAAACGTGCACCACAAAAATGGGAACAAGATGGACAATAGACCAGAAAATTTAGAGCTTTGGAATACTCGCCAGCCTTCTGGTCAGCGCCCAGAGGATAAGGTTAATTACGCTCTGGAAATTTTAGAGCTATATGCTCCACAGCTACTAGCTAAGGAGACTGCTTAAATGGCACTTCAATCAATGACGGCTCTTGCCTCAATCACACTGCAGGAAGCAAGTGCGTCCGTGTCGTTTTCAGGTATCCCACAGAATTATCGGGATTTAGTTTTGGTTTTCAATGGCACAACAGCCATTGCTGATGGAGTTGGGTCAAGATTTAATGGGGATTCTGGAGCCAACTACTCAGCGGTAAGAATGTTCGGGAACGCCTCTGGCGCATTGTCCGACAGCTTTAGTGGCTTTACAAGAATTCTTCAAACTGGAGGTGACACAAATCTTCCAACGATTTTTGTTTCGCAAATTATTGATTACTCAGCAACAAATAAACATAAGACAGCTTTAACTAGAAATAGTATCACAAATAATAACGTCAACGCAATTGCCGCTCGTTGGGCGAACACTGAAGCAGTTACAAGCGTTACAGTTTTTTCTCCAGGGTCAACTATTTCTGCAGGCTCCTCAATTTCCCTCTACGGCAGGATTGGCTAAATGTTAAAATACCACATCCAGACAGTAGAATTGGCATCAGCGCAAGGCGCTATTCAATTCAATTCAATCCCCCAGGATTACGACGATTTATACGTAGTTTGGTCAACTAGATATGTCTCAGAAGCCACTACTAAAACCTCAATTCTTTTTAATAATTCAAGCTCCAACTTTAGCTATAGGCTTCTTCAGGGAGATGGGTCTGCAGCAGCAGTTGGTACTAATACCCTAGCGCTTGGTGGGATAAATAACGGCAGTACTACTACTGCAAACACCTTCTCCAATAATCAGATGCTTGTATCAAATTATAAATCCAATATAGCAAAAAGTTATTTAGTAGACGCAGTAAGTGAGAATAATGCGACTAGCTCATTCCAGGACATATGGACTGGATTATGGAATAACTCCGCACCAATAACCAGCTTAACTATTACGGGTTCTTCTGCTTTAGCCATAGGCAGCTCAGCCTCCCTCTACGGCGTTAAGCGTGGGTTTGATGGAGTGACACTTCCAGCAGCCCAGGGTGGAGTTGTAACTACTTCTGGTGGATACACAATTCATACCTTTAACTCTTCTGAAACCTTTACTGCTTTTAGACCACTTCAGTGCGAGTACTTAGTTATCGCGGGTGGTGGTGGCGGTAGTGGCTTTTATGGCGGCGGTGGTGCTGGTGGATATAGGTCTTCTGTTGCTGGGGAGTTATCTGGAGGCAACTCTTCTGCCGAACAAATTTTATTTATTCCGAGTGGAACAAGCTATCCAGTTACAGTAGGTGCAGGCGGAGCGGGAACAAGCACGCCTGGAGCTTCTGGTGCTAATTCCAGCTTTGGAACAATAGCCTCTCTTGGTGGCGGTGGCGGTAATGCTGACGGGAATGGAATCCTGGGTGGCTCTGGTGGTGCGGCTGGAAGTCCTATTTTTACAGGTGGTGCTGGAACAGCAGGTCAAGGTTTTGCGGGTGGAATCGGCGGTTCTGTATCTGGTACGCAGTCTGGCGGTGGTGGTGGAGGTGCTGGTCAAGTTGGAGCTAACTCAGCTAATCCGAGCACAGCTGGAAACGGCGGAAACGGGTTAAGCTCAGCAATTACTGGTTCAACTATCCCACGTGCTGGAGGCGGAGGTGGTGGAGTTTATAGCAATGACGTAAACGGTACTAGGGGTACTGGAGGTTCTGGTGGCGGAGGCAATGGTGGCGTAAAAAGGCTTAGCTCTATTTTGCAAACTGTTACTGCTGGAACACCCAACACTGGTAGTGGGGGCGGTGCTGGCTCAGACGGAACTGGTGGCAACGGCGGTTCGGGCGTAGTAATTATTAGATACTTAACTCCATAAGGATAAGGTAGAATAGAAATATGTCAACGACCCCAGACCTATACCCGCCAGATTACGCAACTGCAATTGGCCAGGCACGTCTACTTATTCCTGACACTGAGCAACTAGACAACCCAGCAAATGCTGAGGCTAGCGCTGAGTATTTATTTAACGATTCTCAGATACAGGCATTTCTAAGTCTTTACTCAAACAATGTCAAGAGGGCTGCAGCTCAGGCTAAGCTTGTGCTTGCCACATCTGAATCTTTAATTAACAAAGTTATCCGCACAGCTGACTACACAACAGACGGCGCTAAGCTAGGTGCTGAGCTTCGTGCGCAGGCCAAGCAGCTGCAGGACGAAGCCGATAAGGATGACCTAGCGGATTCCTATGACGATAGCTTCATTGTTGTGCCACAGACAGTCAAGTGGGATAACTCTTGGCTTTAAACTCTAGAAGCGCAATTCACCCTAAGTGGCCAACCCACAACAGACCAGTGGGCTATGGTCTCATGCTTGCATCCGTGCAGATTTACAACCCAGCCTCTGGCTCACAGGAATATGACCCTGAGACTAACAGCTGGACTGGTTCGACTACCCCACTTTATGAGGGCAGGGCACGCATCCAGCCAGTTAACGCAGTTAACGAAGTTAACGACACTTACAACCCAACTTTCCTTAAGACAGTCCGTGTTCAGATTGCTTACAACAAGAACACCCTTGAGGACGGCGTTAACCCAATGCCAGACATTAGACCTAACGACAGAATGCTTGTCACAGATGCACCTTACAACACAACCCTTGAGAAGTTTGTTTATGTTGTAACTGATGTGCTGAACTCCAGCAACTCATGGGAACGCACCCTTTTGTGCAGAGTCGACACCGAGCTAGACCCAACGGTGACAAATGAATAGAAAAGGTTACCCAAGACTTAGAACTGGCGATGGCTACAGCACTGACGGCAAAGATGAATTTGACCACTCGGTTGCAATAACCATGAACTACGGCGATGTCTACATGGGAATTGAGCAGGCCAATAAACTGGCTGCTAACTACTTTAAAGATATTTCTAGAGACTTTCACTCATCGCTAAAGAACGTCAAGATGAAAAGAATCATTGGGCCAAGCACAAAAAGCCCAGGAACTTACAGCGCAGCGGTTGTATTCCCTAGCGGGTTTAAAGATAAGATTGACTCTGACATCAGGGCCATGGGCGTTATTATGGCAGATGAAATGAAGAAGGAAATCAAGGGTGTAATCCGAAGTTCTCCTGGGGCCAGGGGCAAAGGCAGAATTGACACGGGGCTTATGCTTAACTCCGTAAACGGAAGAAGAACCAACTATAGCAAGTCAAAGGGAACCCTTACCGTAACTGCTGGTTGGCTAGACACCTGGCAGAAGTACTTCGGGTTCCAAGAAGAAGGAACCAGAAACGGTATCAAGCCAATGCGTGCAATCCTGCATACAGCCATGGCTACCTTCCCAGCGATGTTTAAGGTTGTCAGAAAGTACACCGCAAACTTCGGACCAAGAGTTGGATTTAAGGGGTTTAGATGAGCCTAGATTTACTAGCAGTTCAAGATGATATTGTGGCACAGCTTAGGACTTTGCCTCAGGATGTCTACGAGACCACTGCGCCAGATGACACAAGACTAACCTTTGACCAGAATGGCATGATACTACCTTATATCGTTATTGAGTTCTCGGACCTTTACCCAAGCATTAGCGGTACTGGTATTGTGTCAACCCGTTATGACCTAAAAGAGTCCTTTATCATAGTCTCCTGCATTGCCCCAACCGAGCGTTCCGCTAGGCAGGTGGCTAATCTTGTTAGAGATAAGCTGACTGGATATAAGCCCGTAGACTCAGGGGAACTTGTGCAGGCTGGCGGAGCAGTGTCCTATGCAGCCGTTGATGCAAGGCCAAATAGGTATGTGTCTGATATGTCATTTACCTTTTTAACTAACACCGTATGGTAAAATAGAAATATCATTGGAAGGACTATAATGACTTTCGTAAAGAACACGCGTACTGGCAAGACTGCCAGCGTACCTGACCACTACATTGGTCACCCAGTTTTGGGCAAATGGCTAGTTGCCGTAGATGGCAATAAAGCCGAGGCTGCACCAAAGAAAGAAAGCAAAAAGAAGACTGTTGAAACTGAGTCACAATCGTGGTTTAGCAAGGCAGAACCTGAAACCCAGGAGCAGCCTGCTCCAGAAACTAACATAGAGAACGAGGAAATCGAAGATGGCAACTAAGCTACTCCGCCCTAACGTTGGTATTTATGTTGCTACCGCAAATGCGTTTGCTAACTGGGCAGCTCCTACGCTGACAGAAATCACAAGCGCAACTAACGTATTTAACATTTCACCAGCAATCACTGATGACTACACCCTGAACATGACTGACTCTGACAGCGATGACTCACTAGCCATTGTTGACAACGCAACTGTTCAGACCCCTACTTACTTCAACTACGAGGCATCTCTTGATGGCTTCCGTGACGAAGACGCAGATGCAGACTCCGTTTACAACAAGTTCCGCAGCCTGTTCTCAGCGCCAGACGTAAAGTACTACCTAATCAAGCGTATCGGATATGCGCACGATGCAGCATTCGCAGCTGGCCAGCTAATTTCTGTTTACGGTCTAAAGACTGACTTCCCTGTGGAGATTCTAGGCGACGGCGAAATGATTCGCGATGGCGCTAGATTCCTAACCACTGGAGAAGTTGCAGTTAACGTTGCCGTCGCTGCTGGAACCGCTGGTGCGGGACCACAGCTTAAGACAATCGTTGGAACCAAGTCACAGTCAAACGGTAAGGTCAAGGTCTACTGGGTTCCAGTTGACGGCATTACTGGAACTGAGGACGCATGGGTTGCTGCTCCTTCTGTTGAGGACATTGAGGACAACGGTGTTGACCTTACCTCAGCGATTGCTTGGGACTCATACGAGCTTGGCTCAACTGACTCAAACAAGATTGATGACCGAGGAATCGTTGACACTGGTGCTGTACAGGAGCGTGGCTTCGCACAGTTCGCTGGTTCATTGATGTTCTTCCGTGGAATCACAAGCGAGACAACTGGAGCGTACTACAACGCATTCCAGACATTCAAGTCTGCAACTGACGGCTCACGTCCAGTTGGATTCTTGGTGACTCGTGTTGGTACTCCACAGACAACCGCACTTGCTGCTGGTGATGTCGTATCTGCTTACAAGTTTATTGCAGATGCATTTGTTGACAACACCGAAGGTGAAGACTCAGTTAAGTTCATGGTTAACTTTGCCCCACAGGGTAAGCTTGGCGTGAACGTTGAGGCTGCAGCTTAAGTAGCTAATTGACGACTGGGGAGGGTTTTGCGCCCATTCACCCTCCCCAGTCTTTCACCTAAATGGGCAGATTTGAAAGGCGCAAATTGTTAGAAGAAAATAAAGATATATCAGAAGTGCTTGAGCTTGTCGAGAAGGCTCAGTCAAAGGGTAGCTTTAAACTAGAGAACGTAATTAAAAACGTTGGTTACCCAGAAGATTCCGTTGAAGTCTATCTTGACTCCGAATCAGCTTACAAGCTTGCAAAACTAAATGACGAACTAATTTCAACCGTAGAACCAGAAAAGCTTTCTATTCTAGAAGCTGAAGTAGAACAGCTTAAAGAAAAGATTTTAAAGTCGAAGTTGACTTTTAAGATGAGAGGTATTGACCAAAAGCAAATTGAGCTTTTGGAAAAGCAGTCTCAGGAAAAGCATAAAGATTCAAAAGATGAAGACGCTTGGATGCTTGACTATATGTGTGCACTTGTTGCCTCAAACGTAGTTAGTGTTCAGGACTACGAAGGTAATGTAGACTCAAGCGTTTTCTCGGTAGACGATGCCAAGGTGTGGAGAGAAAGCTTCTCCGCTGAGGCCTGGTCTGCACTTATGTTGACTATGCAAAAGCTTACCCTTGCAGTTGGTTACTTCAAGGGACTGACGGACGCAGGTTTTTTACCGAAGTCCTGACGTGGGAGGGCAACCGCCAATATGTGGTTAAAATAAAGGCGGCCCTGCGAGCAGGAATAAGACCAGTGTCAATGTTGTTCCACGAACAACCAACCGAGCCCTGGAATGAGTTTGACTTCCTACTAGTGGAAGCGCTTCAAATTCTTGAAGATGAAACTTGTTCAGAGTGTGGCAATCCAATCTGGGTGTGCAGAAACGAAAGTGCTAGTAGCATTGGTTTCAAGGTTAAAACCAGCACCTGTTTTGCAAAAGCAGAACTAGACAGATGGCATGAGCGTGAAGAAAAAAACAAGTCTAAACGCAAGAGGCATGGCCAGTCCCAGTACGTAGTTGCCTACAGCTACGACGGCTCTCCGATGCCAAGCAGGAAGTCTTTTTACTCAGACCTAATGAATAAAGATAAGATAGAATAGTTTAAACACAAAGATACGGCGGTAACCCCTTGGCACAGAACAGACAACAGCTTGAGATTGACCTCAAGTTAAATGTTGACAGTCTAAATCAGGGAATCAAGCAGGCTAAGGGCGATTTCCAGTCCTACATTACTTCGATTAAAACCGCCCTTGCCAATCTTCCAGACGGCAGAACCGCACTTGGTAAGCAGTTTAAACAGCAGAGGCTAGAGGCAGAGGCTTTACTCAAGACCCTCCGAGAGCTTAGTAAAAGCAAGAACGTAACTCAGGAGCAAAGCCTTGGAGCTGCATCTCAGGTCCAGACCTTTGGCAAAAATCTTGGCGCAACTACCAATCGTGCATTACTTGAGCAAAATAAAACTGACATCAGGCAGATGAGCCTTGCTCAAAAACAAGCCTATGCCGAGACAATCCAAGATGACACACGTTACAGAAAAGAACTTCAATATACTCAGCAATTAATTCGTGAAGAATACAAAAAGACTGAGCAAGCGAACAAGGCACTGCAAGCCGCAGAAAAACAAAAAGTAGCTGAGCAAAATAAAATTATTCAGCAGACCGAAGAGATGGTCAATCGGTCTATCACCCTTAGATACGCACTTTACGACGTAGCATCTAGCCTTCAGTCTGCATCTACCGCTATGCTCAACTATGGTAGAGCTGTATTTGGTGCCGCAATTGCTCAGGAATCTGCCTTTACTCAGATTGAAAAGACTCAGATTGGTATTCCACAGGGTCAGTTAAACGCTCTTAAAAAAGAACTTATTGATTTATCTACACAGATTCCAAGAACGTTTGAAGAGCTCTCAACCATTGGTATGCTTGGTGCTCAGCTTGGTATTGCAACTTCTGACATTGCAAAGTTTACAGAAGTAGTTGCAAAGTTCTCGACCATTACTGGGGTTACTGTTGAGGAAACCGCACTTGCCTTTGGTCGTCTTGCCAGTCTTCTTAAGGTCCCAGCTGACCAGTTTGAAAACCTTGGTGCATCGATTGCACAAGTGGGTGTTAACGGTGCGTCTACTGAGCAGCAGATTCTAAGCACTGCTAAACAGATTGGTGCAGTCGGAAACGCGGCTGGATTCTCTGCAGCCGAAGTTGTCGGACTTGCTTCCTCTATGGCATCACTTGGTATTGCACCAGAAGAAGCTCGTGGTGTGCTTATCCCAACGTTCCAGGAAATAAGCAGAGCGGTAAGAAGTTTTAATACTACAACCAAAGAGGGCAACGAAGCCCTTGGTACTTTCTCTGAAATTGCTGGAGTAACCGCAGAAGAATTTGTAAGACTATGGAGCGATAAAACTGGGGGAGGTGCGTTTGACGTATTCCAAAGGTTTATTGAGGGCCTTGGTAATACAGATATTTCTAAGTCGCTTGACAGGCTTGCGCTTGATGGAAACAGAACATCAAAGGGTCTAACTGCACTTGGTAATAACGCAGAGACAATGGGCTCTCAGGTGAGGGAAGCTCTTGAGGGTTTTGGACAAGCAACATTCTTGGATGAATCTTTTGCTACAACACTTGATGACATCGCAAGCAAGCTTCAGATGACCCAATCTGCATTCGAGGCGCTGCTCGCCTCCTTTGCTGGAGATGAAACTGTTCTTGCAACTTTCGGTGTTGTGCTTGACCTTGTTACTATGCTGGCAAATAAGATTAGAGAAATATCAGAAGGTAGCAGGGTTGCCTCACTTATTCTAGGTGTTGTTAGCGCAGCTACTGTTGCAATTGGTTTGATATTCCAGCTGGTTTCTGCTATTGCAATTGCAGCTGGTGGATTCCTAGCACTTAGAGTTGCAGCAGTAACCGCAGTTAATAACCCAGCCACGAACAGCGGATTAGTAACAATGATTGCTGGTCTTGTTGGTGTTAGGACTGCAGCCACAACAGCCGCTCCAGCAGTTGGTGCTGTTGGTGCAGCTAGCTCGACAGCGGCAGTTGGCTTAAATGCAGCAGCAGCTGGTGCAGCAAGGGCTGCAATAGCTTTCCGTGGATTGATGGCATCAACTGGTATTGGTGCACTTGTGCTACTGCTTGGACTTGCTTTAGAAAAAACAATTAACCTTTTGTTCCCAATCGAAGATGCTGCAAGCGGTGCAGGGGATGGCCTTGATGAGTTTGGTAATGCTGCAGATGAAGCGGCAATTGAAACATCAACTCTTAGGGCTGAACTAGATGAGCTTTTAAACCTATTTAATCAGACAGCATTAGCTCCATACAAAACTGAAAAAGCTTTGTATGACTTAGGTGCAGCTATGAAGTCTAACGGCAAGGACTTTAGCCAGTTCACAGAAGGTGGACGAAGCAACATGGAAGCACTTGCTGGTGTTGTTGAAGCAATCAAGAACCAAGCAGACGGCGACGCAAAGACAACCTATGAATTAATCTGGGGCTTTATGAACGCTCTAGAAGCTCAGGGAATGCTAACTGGAGAAGCATACGACTATCTAAATGGAGCACTTGTTAGATTTGCTGGTCTGGCTGGAGCTGGCCCGTTTGTGCCTAAAGAATTTGATATTGCATCTTGGCTAGAAGGATTTAAAAACGGACTAGGTGATGCTGGCGATGCAGTAGAAACACTTGGCGATAAGATTGACAAGCTGTTTACAAAGCTAGACCAGCGTATTAGTTTAATGTCAAGCCTTGACAAACTTAAGCAAAGCCTAATTGATAACGGCGCTTCCTTCTCTGTCTTTAGCGAATCTGGAAGAAGCAACATAGGTGCACTGCGTTCAACTATTGATGAGCTAGCAGAGGCTTCTGGAAACAATAGAAGAAAGTTCTCAAGTGACCTAAGGTCGCTCAAGATTGCACTGGAAGATTCTGGTGTTGCTGGTGGCAGGTCACTTAGTATAATTAACAAAGCCCTAAAAGCTGTTGGGGTAAATGCAAAGGCATCAAGAGCAAGAGTTAGAGAATTTGCATCTGTGCTTAACACTCTAGACGCACAAAGGGTAGTTGGCGTAGCTAATGCAATGGAGAATCTATCCTCTTCTGTTATGGAATACCTAGACGCACGATGGATGCTAGGCAACGCCCAAATGGAAATTGCAGCTGGATGGGAATCCGTTGCTAAGGAAACTAATAAGGCAAAGACTGAGATAGAAGACATTAGTGCTGAGCTTGCTAGCTTTGCTGCAGACAGGGGTATCCTTGAATATCAGCTTGGAATTGCGATTAAGTATGGAGATACACTAAGAGCCAATGAACTTCGTGCACAGATTGCAGAGCTTACTCAAAAGGAATCAGAACTAATTGCTAAAAACCAAGAGCAAATTGCTAAGGCATCTCAGGTTTCCGAAACACCAGCTGCAGACTTACTTGCTCAACAGCAGGCATTGCAAAAGATGGTTGGCTACTACATTCAAATGGGTTCCGCAGAAGTAATTGCAGCTAAAAACAAAAAGGACGCAAAGACAGCCATAGCTGAAACAGTAACAGAGTTTGAAAATCAGGCACGTGCTGCTGGCATCTCTGAAGATAACGTAAAGAACTATTCTAAAGAACTTCGTGAGGGCCTAAAGCTTGCTCGTGATTTAAACAAGCCAGTCCAATACAAAGTTAATGCTGCAACTAAAGGCGCACTTGACGAAATTAGAGCATTTAGAGATTCCGCTAACGCGGCTATTAACGCTATCAAGACAAATGTAGTTGTAAGAGTTACAACAGTTCAAGCTAGAGCTGGAGGAGGCCCAGTATTCGCAAGTCGCGGAGGCAAGATTTCTGGACCAGGTTCTGGCACAAGCGATTCAATTCCAGCAATGCTATCGGATGGCGAGTTCGTTATGCGTGCTTCTGCTGTTCAGTCTTATGGACTTGACTTTATGAACTCACTAAACAACATGACCCTAAAGCCAATGTCTGTCTCAAGCGTTCCAGCTGGTGCTGCTCAGGGCTCAGACGTGGTATACTTGTCACCAGAGGACAGGTCGCTGCTTCGTGCAGCCATTGACAGGCCTATCAACCTTTACACAGACAACACCAAAATTGCACAATCAGCCAACAGCGGCAACGTGCTTCTGGCTCAGCGAGGACTAAACTAATGTCATCAGTATACTTTGGTAACGATACTTACCAGACATGGATTAAAGCCCCTAGAACGGGCATGAGAGCTTCAAGCGTTAACCGTGTGAATCAGGGCACACTTCTTAGCGGAAGAGCATATGTCAACCGTTCTGACGCTTCTCATAGGCGATTTGATATGTCTTGGCTTGGTTCAATGAATGAACCAGATACTGAGCGTTCACTACAGACCATTAAAGATTACTTCGACGGCCTTTATGGCGAAGGCCCATTTTTCTGGAATGACCCTTTTGCTATGAGCTCTAATATGTTCTCACCAGCTTGGGCATCTCCAGCCATGGCCATTGACTCTGACTGGTATGCTGTTTGTCCAGACGACGCTGGTATTGGAAAGTCAAAAGTTTTAACTTCAAGCATCTCTAGCCTTGTTGGCGCAAACACTCAAGGTTACCCAGCATATACCGCTAAGTACCAAGCACCAGGAAACCCAAACGCAGAAAGCGACAGGTTTAGTTTTTACATCCCAGATGGCTATACGCTTTGGATTGGTATTCACGGTCACCACGGCGCAACTGGCAAAGCATTTATACAGTCCTACAAAAACGGAGTTGCAGCTACACCAGTTGAGCTAACCATGCTTGGTGTAAACACATCAAACAGATTTAGCACTTCGGTTTCCAGTACAACTGGAGACAAAGTTGAGTTCTACATTGCCAAGGTTGCACCAAGTCCTTGCACATTCCACATCGTCGGATTAATGGCACAACTTTTGCCAACTGGTCAAACACCAGAGACTGGTCCTTTTATTTCTGGTCGTGGAACTAACGGTCTTGAGTTTGGCTCTGCTGTTGACATTGAGTATTACTCATCCGCTATCAACAATGGGCAAATAGGAATGTCTACTACATTCGTTGAGGTCTAATGACAATCAAGCTAATAAACAACGATGGAAGCGGTGCTGTCGCTGACAGTTCACCGATTAGCTTCTCGTACTCTGAAGAAGTTACATCGCTTGAGCCTTCAAAACTAGATGGTGGAACAAGTCAAGTAAATGTAACAGCACTTGCAGTTAAAGGCGACAAAGTTGGTGACACGCACCCAGACAGTAAGCTACTTATTAATAACTCCATGTCTCTTGTGCATAGCCAAAGTGGAGAAGTAACATTTAATGTTAAAAGGGCATCCGTTACTCAGGAGGCTGTCTCACTTATTGGTGACACGCTTGAGTCAAGACTTAATGTCGAAAGAATAGCTGGTCCACACGGTGGGTCTGGCTACACTTTGTTAAGCGCAATTGAATATTATTGTGGGTTGGTAGACCTGTCTGTTGCAAGCGGCACATTAGTATTTGAAGATGATGTAGACCTTGCAATGGATGAGATAGCAGTTAACTTTATTGGCTGGCAAGGAAACGTCTGGGAGCATCTTAAAATGCTTGCAGCCGCAGTAAGCATTAGCACAACTGATAATATTGGTTTTGAGTTTTACGTAAACCAAGACACCCTTAACTTTAGACAGGCAAAAACAACAGAAGTAGGTTTTGCGCAAAAAGATTTAATTTCGCAGTCCGTTTCAGTAGATGCTTTTGATGCATCTCAAGATTTGCAGATAAATAATTACAATACTGTTTATGGTATTAATCGCGTTGTGCAGGACACCAGCCTTGACAGATATGCACTTAGCTCTGACGCACAGGGGGCAACAACTGGTGATGCTTTTCAGGTTAATGCTGGCGAGTCAGTTACAAAACGCATAACAATTAATGCATCTCTTGAAAGCGTAAACCAGCCAACTGCTGTTGACGGCATCCTACCGTTTCCCTACTCTCAGTCTGGCAGTACTGGTCAGTACGCAATCTCTGGCGGGGATGGAATTTTTATTAAGGCATCTCAGTGGATTGCTGAAGGTGGAAGTTTAACTGTTTCGCTTACAGAAAACCCACTTGAGATTGAGGTCACTGTAGTTGCACCGCCGAAGAATGGACTTGAGAACATTACTGGTGGTGGGGCACTAAGCTTTGAGCCTTACAAAATTGGAATCGAGACATCTGGAAGCGTTGACTACCCAGCCATCTACATAACTGGCAGTGGTGTATTTTATAATAAGGTACTGCAAACTATAAAGACTGGTGCCCCAACCGAGTATGCACCGAGACAGACTGCAGCAACAATTGACAACCCGTTTATAACCAACGCAAATGCAGCTTACACAAGAGGTGTCGCAGCAGCTCAGGTCGTGTGTGGCCCCAATGTTTCCTTAACAGAAACTACCTCTACAATTGAACCATTTGGTGCAACACCTGGTAAGATTAGGACAGTAGAAAGTAATAAGTACAGAATACAATCTGTTAGTTATGCTGTTGATAATACAAACATTACCGCAATGCCATCGGCAAGCTTTACGGACTTTAATTTAATGTGGGATGATTTAACGTTTGAGGACTTTACAAATACAGCACTTGACCCAGATGATTTTCCAGCCGAAGCTATGAAGTTTAACGAGTTTACAATTATACCGCTAATGGAACCAGAGGTTGCATAATGTCAGTAGTATTTCCTAACAGCAACTTACCAACGTCTTCCCAACCTTGGGCTCGTGAAGTTACAAAGCAGCTCAGCGGTATTATTGCATCTAGTACAAGCAATCAGATTAACAATGCAGCTAGAGATAATCAACTTAATAGTTCTATTATTGCATTAAGCAACGTAGTTACAGATGTAAAGATTGCAGCCGATGAAGCTAATGCTGCAATTAATGGTTTAATCGGCCTTGGCTCAACTGGAAGCTCTTACACAATCAACGCTTCTAATATAAATGCTGGAACTATTAGCGGAAACCGTATTAGCGGTGGAACTATTAGTGGTGTTACCTTTAACACTACTGGGGGTACTGCAAGAATTGTTTTAAGTGGAACTACAATGTCTTTTGTAGATGACGTTGGAAGCACAACGGGCTTTATACAAACAGATGGTAGTTACAGAGGGTCTTTTTACTTACAGGGACCAGGGTCGGCTAGTCTTTCACTTTCTTCTGATGGAGCAGTCTTTAGCTCTAATGGTCGTGACGTTATGGTAAATAGTCAAGGTATACAATTTTACGGTTTTGTCACTGCAGTCAATAACATGACAGTTACGGGCTCAAACTTTTCTCTTCCAAATATTACCGATTCTACGGCTGCAGCCAATACACGCTGGGGAACTACTACTGGTGGTAGATTATTCTATATAACTTCTGCGAGACGTGCAAAACATGACATTAAAGATGCTCAGGTTAATTTAGAGGCATTAAATCTAAGACCAAGGACTTGGTATGATATGAATGAATATATTGAAAACGGAAATAGTACCGAGGGCTTAGTGAGAATCCCTGGTTTTGTCGCAGAAGAAGTTCTTGAAGCTGGATTAGAAGAGTTTATAACATATAATGAAGACGGCTCGGTTCAGGGTTTGTCTTATGATAGAATGGTAGCTGCTGTAATTCCAGTTATTAAATATTTAAATGAGCAAGTTGAAGAATTAAAAAATGAAATAACTATTTTGAAGGGCGCATAATGGAAGATAAGAATATAGAAATCACCGAACTTGTAAAACAATACAATGAGTATATTGCAAGTCAAGCTCAGGAAATTGTCGTTTTAAGAACAATGGTAACCACCCTTAAAGCACAGCTGGCTAGCAATGAAAGCGATAAGGTAGAATAATAATATGGCAACTACTTCTAAGGGTATCTACTACCCAACATCAAGCGATAATATTGCACCACTTGAATCCCACTTTGCGGGTCTAGCATCCTCTGTTAACGATGCTTTATCAAAGACTCAGGCTGGGGTAACCGCTACATTTACTGGACCAGCAACGGTTGGTGCATCAATCAGCCCTACGGCTATTACTTTTCCTCAGGCCTTTACAACATCACCTGCAATCACTGCAACGGTTTCTGGTGGCTCTTCAGGGGTTGAGTCTTACAATGTTGTCATACACACATTCGGGACAACTGGTTTTACTGCTAAAGTATTTAAGACAAACGGAACTAGCACAGCAGAGAGCGGTCTTCGCGTGCACTGGATTGCAATACAAAACTAAGAAAGGCAACACAAGACTAATGGCAAAATCACAATATCCAATTGACGGTAAAAAAGGCAAAGCCTGGAAGATTACAAGCGGTTTCGGATGGAGGGTGCATCCTATAGAGCGAATTAAGAAACATCACAATGGCGATGACATTTGGGGGTCGAACCCAAAGATTTATATTGAAGCATGGCGTGACGGAACTGTAGTTTATGCAGGTCCATCAAAACTAAAAAACGCTGATGGTTCTCTTGGTGGCATTGGCTACTACGTAGACATTCGTTCAAAGATTAACGGCAAGTGGTATGTCACTCGCTCTGGTCACATGGAAGAGGGTTCACTGAAGGTTAAGACTGGTCAGAAGGTTGAAGCGGGAACTATTCTTGGCATCATGGGAAACACAGGAGCATCCGCTGGTCGCCACCTACACTTCGAGATTGTTGAAGGCAAGACTCACCGCTGGGACCTAAACGGTAAAGGCTTCGTTAGCCCAATCGCTTTTGTCGAAGCTGTAATTGCTTGGGAAAAGCTAAGAGACTCTGCAAAAGATATTACCCCAGACGATGGAGTAGTTTCTACTACGCCACCAAGCCTTGATGTAGCTCACCTTGCTGCAAAAAAGAAACCAGGAAAAAAAGTTAAACTAGTTAACCCAGTTCCAGGTTTTGGTGGAAAGACCAAAGGAAAAACAAAATAAAAAAGAGTAAAAAGAAAGGGCTGCGAATTATATTCGTGGCCCTTCTTTCATTTGCGCCACTTATGTTTGCTGACCCAGCTCATGCGGTTAGGGTTCCTGCTACTATTACCTGCTCTGATTCTTCTGGTAATTTTAACAGCTGGAGTGTACAATGGGATAATGAAAACCAATACTTCTCGGATAAAGGCGACATTGCTGCTCACTTTTGTGAAGGTGGCCACGCTGGTAGCTTTAATATTTTTACTAGCGTTTTTGGTCCTGACGGTTCTGAGCTTGACATTTCTTTACGCTATTTTAACGGTGTTGCTCCTGAGCCTGAGCCTCCTACTGAGCCCACTGAAACTACTGAAGATGTGGAAAGAGCCACCGAAGACACCGAGCGTATAAGTGAAGAAGTAATTAGGCAGCCTGAAACTTCTGAGGTAGAAAGACCCGCCCAGGAATCAGCTGCACAGCCAGCACCAGAACCATTAGAGCCAGTTATTCCGCAGCCTGAGCCGCCAATAGTAGAGCCAGAACCAGAACCTGCTCCAGTTGCCCCTGTAATGCCCGTAGAGCCAGTCAAGCCTCCAGTAAAGGAATCAGTCCAGGCAGAACCTACTGAGCCCTCTGTGCCGCCTACAGAGCCTGAAATTTCTCCAGAAGAACCAGTTTTACCAGAACCCGAACAGCCTCAGGGCGTTGGAGAAACATTTGAAGCAATTGGAGCGGCAATATCCGAAAGCTTTGACTCTGCCGTAGCGGCTGTTGGACAGGCAATTGAAGCCTTCCAAACAGCAGGTTTAGATATGACAGAAGAAGAACGCAAAACGGCGCAATCAGTAGTAATACCGTCCGTAATCGTTGCCCAAATAGCAACATTAACATTTAGGAAATAAAGTGAAATTTATTAAAGCATTATTTAAGGACTTGATTGACCAAGCTTGGACCCTAGTTGCTTTAGCGATTGGTTACATCGTGCTTGAGGGCAGCGCACGAGAGCTAACTGGCTGGCTAATCCTTGGAACACTAGCAGTTTGGGTGATTACCTTCCCGCTTAGATACGAAAAAGAGTAACAGGATATAATAGAAAAGATAATGGGCGAGACAGGAAGAATATGCTATTCGACATTATTCGCAGAACTTTTGCAGTTGTAATTCTAAACATTACTGGAGCCTTTGTTGGCGGTTCCGTAGTTGGAATTGAGCTTTGGCAGTCTGCTGCTATGGCAGCTGCTGCTGGTGTTATGGGTGTTGCTCAGGAGCTATCAAGGTCTTACCTTGCAGATGGCCAGCTTGACCCAGATGAAATTAACAAGGTCTTTGGTAAGGCCGCTGAAAAGAAATCATCAAAGGAAAAGTAATTGGAAGACTACACGGAAGTTCTAGTTGCCATCGGGCGCATTGAGGAAGGTATTAAGTCAGTGCGAAGTTCTATTGAGCGTTTGGAAAAAAAGTCTGACGCACAAGACAAGCAGATTGAGGACATCAAGGGCAATGTCCAAGAGCTGGAACTTGATGTTCAAAAGCTAGAAACTCAGCGTAGTCAGACTAAAGAAAACATGGCTTTGCTATTTGCGCTTGTTGCATTTGCTGCAACGGTTGCGAACTTTATTTCTACAAATATGTAATTACCCGACAAGAGCAAAACCCCCAGCAGAGGTGACTGGGGGTTTTGTTTTTTTTAAAATTATCTTCCGACTATGCGAGACACAATCAAGTCTAGTTGCCTGGATTCAGCTAATCCGCTTGGGGCATTTACTAGGCCTGGTGGAATTGCAGCAAATCTGCAAGCACCATCTTCTTCAATTTCTTGCTCAACTGCAGAACAAACAATTCTGTTTTCAGTCATTGTGTGAAACACACAGTTGCCACACTTGACTCCGATGTCAAGGTTAGGGTTGTTCTGTGCATCCTCATAGCCAGCGTTAATTGAGCTGCCTTCGGACTGGAACTTGCCAAACTCTTCTACAACGCCAAGCATTGCATCAATTAGTGCCCTCTCGTCACCAGATGTCTGGTCGTAGAGGTCCATGCTGATTTCTTTTATTCTTTTCATATTTAAACCTATCGCTCAATATAAGTATATCATATATTGAGGTCTATGGTTGCCTTCTTGTCGTTGCTGTAGAAGCCATCTCCCTTAAAGGATATGCCCCTAACCTCAAACAGCCTGACTACTGGCTTTTTGCACTGTGTGCATTCAGTAATCCGCTGGTCCTCATTCATCCCACGTATTTCTGTAAATCTGTGCTCAGGTTTTTCTGAACACTTATATTCATAAGTTGGCATCGTCTTCCCATAGGTCCTTGGAGCGAAGCTCATAGCAAACTTCGCAATCTTTTAATTCACAAATAGAATCGCAATGTATACAGGCAAAGCTTCCCACTACGCCCATCTGATAGACATATTCATCACAAGAGCAAATGTATTTTACCCTCATCTCAATGTCTTCTTCATCATCGTACATAACGCTAGTCATGTAAGACAAAGCCTCAGGGGGTAAGTCATAGAATGGCCCAGCGGGATACTTAAAAGGTTGGCTCTTGTGATTCTTGAGCTCCATTTTAATTAGCGCTAGGCCAATTCTATTATATAGACTTATAAGTAGTCTTCTCAATTGCCTTGTCTCCCCTTAGCCACTTACCACAATCTACACACTGGAATCTTTGGTAGGTTGCAGTGATAGTTCTAGAGTATCCTCTGCGCTGCAGGTTTACAGAAGCACAGTTGCTACATCCGCCTTCAATACCATTGTATAGTGCTGCGTGTGGATGGTTCTTAATCCACGGTTTTAGCTTTTCATAAAGGTCAATCAGTAGGTTCACGTCCTGAATCTGGTATTCCTTCATCTTAGTCCATGACTTACTCTCGCCTGCCATACAGCCAATCCAAAGGTCAAAGCCTGAGTGTTGCACCTTGGCACCTACACCCAAAGTCTGAGCTACGTAGTCGAGCTTATTAGATGGGAACTTAAACTGAGACTTGACAACACGCATCAAGTCCAACTCCTTGTAAGGGGAAGGTGGTAGCATACCAGCCTCTAAGAACTCACGCTTGATATGCTTCGAGTCAAATGCTGCAGAGTTCCAGCCCACTAGCACATCAGCTTCTTCCATCAGTGCGTGTAGGTCCTTTAGCATTTTCTTCTTGCCATCATGGTGAGTTGACCTGAAGGTCACCTTTTTCTCACCATACCAACGTGCACCAAAACAGATTACCTCTGTTGATTCCATTAGCTGGTTGATAGCTACGTTCTGGTCCCATAGGCCCCATACAAACGCAAGGTTTGGACTTGTCTCAAGGTCCAGAAATAGTATCTTCATTTATTTATCCTCCAAATTAATTCGGTTAACCCAAGCTTGGCCAGCAGTTCCGCCCCAAGCATCCCAAGCCACACGGCCTGGAGATGGATACCCTTCTTCACCAGAGTTAAACCCAGTGGCTTTTTTATCTACATTATGCCTTGCAAAGTATGACTTCATTCTTGCAGCTACACTTCTGCTGATACTGCCTCCAGCTGCAAGTTGTGATGCACGCCTGCGGCCAACATCGGTAAAGCCGTCGCCAGCTAAACCATCTGCAATCCATTTCAATGCACGCTTTGCTGCGTTAGATACTCCAGCTGGAATCTTGTAAGTATTGTCTTCTGCTTCAGTAAAAATTGATTCCCTGACTCCATCCTTTGGGTACGTACCACCTGGCTCGATACCTTCAGCCCTGCTTATGGCAACCATTTGGTCAATGGCTTTAGATTTTGTTCTATGACATCCGACCATTTCATTGTTGGATTTGACTACGGCCCAACCACTTTTGCAGTTAGGGTTATTTTTTGTTATATAATACGGCATACTATCTCCATCCTGCCTCTAGTGTTGGTTTGTGTTTATTGTTCCTTAAATATATAATACCGTGACGCACAGCATCCATACCATGGGGCTTAGACGGTAAATGAAGACCCATCTTTTTTAATCTTTCGTTGTCTACTAACGGCTTAAGCTTAGGCTCCTGATAGACTATCTCGGTTGTTGGATATAAGGCCTCCAGCGCCCCAATTATGTACACTGGAGACAGGTCTGCCCCATAGATGCCCTCACGCAGAGTAAAAGACTCTGCAATAATTCTGTCGATTTTCATATCCTCAAGAACGTCCCAATGGAAATTCAAGAAACCTTGCAACGCACCCTCAATCTGCTTTACCCAGATAAGCTCAGCATCTTCTTCGGTTACCTCAAATAAGGCAACTCCAGTTGTGCCGCCAGGGTCAAGGCTTAGTATTGCTGACACCAGCGCCCTCCTCTAGTTCGTCCAGAAAGATTTCATAAGGGGTTCTGATTTTAAGAAGTTGAACGTACTGGAATGCTTGCTTAGCTAAAGGGTAGACAGCACCTGCCAGATACTTATCGGCATGAAACTTCAGCGCCTTCTCGTCAAACTTTACGTTCTCAAACTTGGCTTTTCTACTTAGGTTATCCATTTAGTCTCCTGCTTATAGAGCTCTGGCTTACCCCAGTAAGACGTGCAATCATGCCCTGTGACGTGCCTTCTTCGAGTGCTTTGGAGATGAGCTTGTAATCGGTTTGGTTGTTCGCCCTAGAATAAAGTACATTACGTAGTATTTCAAGTGTACCCACATTTAGATTGCCTCCAGTCTTATCTTCTTTTTTAATTAGCTTTGCAATTGACCCGTGGTCAAGCGCTCCATTTACAATAGCAGATATCTGCCTGCTTGAGAAAAGTCTGTGTGATGCAAGGTCCTTGATGGCAACCTCCATTGAATCACGGTCCAGCTTTTCTACATTATCCCGTAGCCAGATTGCCTGGTTCAACGCTTCGGCCATGTTTATCTCTCTAGACCTATCCATTATGCAATCACCTCTAGGTAGCTCTTGCGGTTGTCAACGGCAATCTGTACTCTTGCCTGTGAATGCAGTGCCTGAACCATTTCGTCAAACTCCCTCTTGCGCTTATTGTTAAACTTACGATACGCTTCTTCGTACCTAATCTTACCGCCACGGTCAACGACCAGAGCCTCTAGCTTGTCAACATCTCTCTGCCATTCGGATGCAGAGATTGCACTAGCCATTCGCACAAGGTTGGCATACCACTCTTCTGAGTAGTAGATTGCAGTTAGCATGTGACGCAAGGTCACTTCTTCTGACTGGTCGTACATCGCAAGCAAGATTGCACACTTCCATACCGACAAAGCCAGACGCTGACGGCTAGGTTCAATTGACTCAGCTTGCGGGTGTGACTCAGAGGCATTACCCATGTCCCACTTGAACTTGTTAAAGCGCTCCAGTGCTGGCTGGGTAAGTCTAATCGGACGTGGGCTAGGTGCACCCTTCTTCTGCCAGAACATCACGGCGTTGTAAAGACTCTTGATTAAGTCCTCCATTACCTTATCACGCACGATGACTTCATACTCATCAGCCTGCTGGATATCTTCAGACTCTTTGGTGCGTGGTGGTGTGTCTGCAGTCACGTAGATAAAACGTGCCAAGAAACCTGAGCGGAAATACTCAGTGGTTAGAACATCGGCAACCTTGCTTGTGATACCCATCAGGTACATAATAAAGTTGGTCGTTGCTCGTTCGGTCTGAGACTTGCCTTTACCAGAGCGGATAACTACTGGCACGTGTCCATCGTAAAGCTCAGTGAATCGCTCAGCCGCAGATGCCATGTAAGTCTTGTTGATAAAGTCCTTGAACATACCCTGGACTTCATCTCTGTGCAGTAGGCTTGTCTTGCCATCACGCTCAGCAAGGATTGCAGTCACACCTTCTGGGGTTGCATCCGAACCGATGTCAATCTGGTAGCCAGAATACTTCTCAAACTCACGAATCATCCGAAGCATTAGGTTTCGGCTGGTTGACTTACGAGTTAGGGTTGTCTCACCAAGCACCATGAACCACAAGTTCAGGCCCATCTTGCCGTACTTAGGAATCGCATAGCCGATGTCAGAGAAGCAAGAAGACAGTACAGTAAAAGCACTGGCAACCTGATACTCTTTAGCCGCATCAGTCTTCGACAAAGCCCAGTCTTTATAGTCATCAATAAAAGTGCGGTGCTCACGGACCGTGTATTCTTCGTCATCGCTTAGGAACTTAGCCTGAGCAATCTCTGCAACTACGGCTTTGTCGTCAAGTGGTTCTACTGGTGCAAACTGCAAAGCTTCTAGTGGGTCTTCGGTCAAGAAAGAATCATGCGCTCGCTGGACATCACGCCACAAATCACCATCAGCATCAAGACGCTTTGGTCTTAGTGGTGAGTGATACTTATTGCACTTTGCATTGCGGGCCACAATAAATACTTCTTCAGGTGTTAGTCCCTGCCTAAACAAAGCAATCTCTAGCTTCCATAAGAGCTTAGACATATCTGCATTGTCGGAGGGTTGCTCCATGTAGAGGCCGATAATCTCAGGATTGCTCTGAAGCTTAGCCATTGTCTTCATTAGGTTGGGCCAGCTGTCAGGCAATGGCTCAAGAGATAACTCTCTTAGCGGTTCTACATCAACATCGCCGTAAACATCCATAACCTCCTGAAAGCTGTACATTGAACCATTGCTGGTTGCAACTACTGGGCTGTCTTTGCCCTCCTTGCGGTTCATTGTGTTCGGCACACGCAATAACTTGGTAGTATTCCAGCCCGACTTGTCACAGCCCTGATGAGAGTGGGCATAAGCAATTTTCTTTGCAAGAAGGCTTACCTCTTGTGTGTCTGCCTGCTCATCTAGAATCCAATAGGTGTGCCATCTGCCTTCAGATGTTTGCACAGATATAGATGGTTCAATTAAAAAGTTCTCTGGCGCACAAGCGTCTGCATCTGCATAGACAACAGAAACCGTCTTGGCATTTTCTTTGATGCGTCGTGCGGAACTGTAAAGAATCGGAGAAAAGTAAACATCCCCGTCCTTGTGCTTTTCGGAATGAGCAACCATATCTTCCAGCTGTGCTGGGAACTCAAAAAACTTCTGGTCGGTTAGCTCATTGCTTATCGGGTGCCTTGTGACAATCGTTGCCAAGCCAGTGCCTTCACCAAATATGGCACTAAAGAAATCACCCGTCTTCAATATATATCCTCCTTAATAATATTTGTTGAGTGGAGCTGCTGGGAGTTGCACCCAGGTCCCATACCGTTCCATCACTGGCCTTACCGCATGGTCGAAACTAATCCAGCCCCTAACGTGGCTAAGGGCTTTGGTAACCTATACCACGGATAGACTAGAGCGTAAATGGAGTGCTATCAAGCTCCAGCTACTCTTCCCTAAACAGATACCATCCTGTCGAGTTGAGGCCCTGTGCCCCCTCGTGGACTTGAACCACGATACCCGACAAAGGAGGAGAGAAAACGGAAGTCACCTGACGGGGGCTAAGTGCGTTGTTAACGAGTCGCACCCCTCGTGCCCATTACTTAGACCCAGACATCACTTGATGGTGTCGCGCCCATTGAGCCCAGTACCGAGTCGGCAGTAGCGGTTGCCTTATCGAAACCTGCTACCTCGTTTCGGTCTTCGCCATTCTGGTCCTTGCCAACCTTAACACGGACACCGATTGACTTGCCCTGAAGTTCATCGGCTGATGGTACCTCGAAGTCCCCCGACTTCATGTCGTAGCCAAGCGCCTTGAAGAAGCTCTGTGTCTTCCAGAAGTCACCTGCTACATATAGTGCGACGTAAGAGAATACCCTGCGGTTCTCGTAGCCACCCTCTGAGATGCGGAACTGTACATTCAGGCGAGGCTTGCCCTCGTTAGGTCCTGAGCGAACTTCTTCCTGCTTTACATCAAACACCGTAGCGTTGTATGAGCCAGCTGGGATTGCCCCCATTGGTGTTGCGTTGCCTGAAGCTTTTGATAGAGCTTCTTCTGTGATGCCACTGATTTTAATACCCATTACTTGGTACCTCCTTGAATTGTGTCCATGATTTTCTTCATGGATGGTTGATATATCTTTGCTGGTAAACCGAATCGGTTCTTAGTAATCAATCGGTTTGACGGGGCTACGATTAGTACCCGCTGTGGCTGACCTTCGACCTCTTCAACCGTCAGATAACCAACGATGTCTGGGATACCAGGTAGTGTGCTCTTGAATGAACCAGGTAGCATTGCAGTTGTCTTCACTGCTCCAGTATTTTCATCCTTGTCATCAAGAGCGTGGGCAATGATGATTGAAGTAAACGGTGCTGTGTGTAGCGCCCTAAACACCTCATTGGCCCAGTTCTTTAGGTCGCCCCAGCGACCAAACTTATTGTTCTGATTCTCTGGCTTCTCACCAAAGTACTTCTCAGCTCTGTCCATCACAACACCAATGGTGTCAACGATTACAGTCTTGTACTTGTGTGGCTTGTGAAGTAGGTCATCAATGACTGCAATAAACTGTTCGTGGGTTGTGATGTTTAGTACATCAACATCCTTCCAGTCTCTTGCAATAGCCGCTGCTCCACCTTCGGCATCAAGCAATAGGACTGGTCCCATTCCCTGTACTTCTGCGGATGATGCGGCTAGCCAAGTCTTACCACGACCTGCGTCGGCAAAGACAAGGATACTCTTTGGTGCTGTTAGCTTTTCTGCCTTGTGAATAAACTTGGCAAAGCTTAGTTCTGGAAATTCACTGCCCATTTTTCTTCCTCCATATTCTATCTGCTGTGTATTGACATTGTATCACATATTTGATTCGCCACAAAATTCTGCAAATCTTCGGCGTGTCGCTTACGATTGTTTAAGGTCATAAACAATCGTTAGATGCCGATGGCGCACTTGAAACATTCAGGGTGCGGTGCATAGTTATCTGGGTGTGCGCCTGCTTCAAGCTCAGCCCATAGACTTAGTAGTCTATCCCACAATGCAACCGCAATTGATTTATCGTACGGCACAGTGTGAACCCATATATCATTCTCGTAAGTTCCGTCTCTGTTTATAAAGACTAGGCTTACTGCATCAATCTCAACTGATGCGCGGTTCAAACCCCAAGCGTATAGCTGTGCCTGACCGATGTACTTCTGCATTGTATACTCAGCACCGCTGTCATACTTGAGTCCATCAACCAAGTCCTTGAGCTTCTTAACCTTAGGTCTTGAGCTTGTCTTCCAGTCTATAAGATGCTTAGCACTGGGAAGAACCAAATCGGGCTTGCTATTAATGACACCGTAGCCATCAATCTCACCCAAGTTAATCTTGCGCTCGACGACAGCATCAGCAAACGCATCACTACCAGAGACATCAATAGCAGACTCAATAAAACTATGGATTGCAGTTCCAATCTTACCTCCTAACCAATACTTAGCTTCTGGTTCCTGCTCTCTGAGCATCGCCTTTGCCAAGTGTCTTGTACATGGGTCAGAGATATTGCTAGCTCCGACGTTCTTCTGCTTGTCCCGTTCGCTCTTCTGCTGGAAGAGTCCAACGGTTAAGTCCTTTACTTCTGTGCTAGTCAAGCTCAAATAAACCATCCTCCTGTTTTGTAAAGTTGATGCCACCCCAGACACCCCACTCTTGATTGCTAGCAACTGCAAAGTCGTAGCACTTCTTGAGTAGTGGGCATCCAGCACATAGCTCTTCTGCCCTGTCTTCGCTAACATCTTCTGGTGAATCAATGTGATAATAAGGTTCTTGCACACAAGGTATCTCAGCTACCGAGCGGTTGCTAAGGTCTCGCTGTAAATCGTACCACGCATCTTGAGCTTTGTCAAGTAGCAACATATGCTCTGGTAGCTCAAAGGTAATCGGCTTATCCTTCTTGGGTCTTGCAACCCCACCGTTCTTTAGCTTATTGCGTTGGTACTTCTCTCTTGCATACTGCTTACGGCACTCACGGCACACTCTTGCGTTGTCGTAAGCACGGATGAATGTATTCTCTTCGGTAAACTCATGGCCTTTAGAGCAGTGGCTACCTCGAACACGCTTCTTGCCCCAAGGGTTATGCTTCTCAGCTTGCTCCCATTCATAGGCTGTCATCGTGCTCCTCTAATTAGTTCAATCAAGTCATCGTAATCTAAAGTCCCAAGATACTTATCAAGTAGCTTTATAATTCGCTCACGCTCCATCTCAGCACCTTCTTGTCTGTATCTGTATCTGGTTGCCAAGTCTGCGGTGTGTGGGTTTGTCATTCGCCAACCATCTCTATAAACCTATCTGTAAACTCTTGCTTGCTTAGTGCCTGGGTGTTTAGTACCTTGAAGATTCCCATGATACGCTCTCTTTCATTCTTCTCACCCACCTTGATGCCAACTAGGCCACCTTCACGCCATGACTTCTCATCGTTAGTGTCATCTTCAATCCTGCCCTTGTAAAACTCAAGGTCAATCTTCTCTAGCAGTGCGAAGAACTTTTCATTCATTCCCAATTAGAACTCCTATCTTTAGTTCTTTCTTTACAAACTCCCAATAATCATCGAAGTCTAAATCTTCTCTTTCGCCATCCCGTATCCACCTATCATAGTGTGGCTCACACATACCCCTAGCCTTGTAAGGCTTCTCGCATCCATCCTCTATACAAACGGGCTTCGTGGCTTTGCGATGCTGTTGGTAGTGGTACATACACATACCCTTGCCGTGATATTTTCTATCACAACCATCTGTGCTACAAACTTTGGCTTCCTTAGCCATTGATAATCTCTTCAATCATATTGGTTAGCTCGTTGCTGTTGCTTGCCAAAAAGTCTGGGTCTTCATTATCAAAGATATCCTGAATCTTATTCACAATTTTTCTAGCGTTTGCGTTTAGCATCTCTTGGATGTATTCGTTCGGGGTCCACCTTGGTGGATACAATTCCTTGTCCCGCTTCCAAGCCATAAACTCTTCTAGTTCTTTTGCTAGTGCATCATCGCTCTCAAGTTCGTTATTCACTCTTATCCTCCTTTATAAAATAGTTCACAATCATTGCGATTATAACAGCACCAACAGACAATGGTATTGTCCAATGGTCTATAAAATCACGATAAAAATCTTTGAAGTTATTCATCGGAACTTGTTGGTTCCTGAGCTGGTGCTGGGTAGTTCTCCTTTAGCCATTCCTCATTCATCTTGCCCATTACTTCTCCTTCCTAAGTGATGCGTTCATTTGTAGCTGTGTCTCAACCAGTGAACTTACCTGACCCTCGTCGTAAGTATCTCTGGCTATAATGTCATATATCTTTACAACTTCTTCTTGACCACGCCTTCTGATGCGGTCCACAACCTGCTGGTTTAGAACATTGCTATCGCTGTGTGATAGCCACACAACAGTCGAACATACATTCTGTAATCCATCCACGCCTTCAGCAATCGCTGGGATTACTGCCACGATGTACTTCAGTTCGCCATTTAGAAACTTCTGCTTGGCATTCTCACGCTGAGTTTGGTTGGCCTGTCCTGACCATTCAAAAGCTACAGTGCTTGTCGCATTTAGCCTATTGACCACAATCTTAGCATACTTTTGGCTATCTGTCAAGATTAGAATAGGGTCTGTCGGATGGTCCTCTATAATCTCAAGCAGTGCTTTATACTTGGTGCTTACTGCGTTGTCCTCAAAGTAAATCTCGCCATCATCTGATATGCTGGGCACAGCTAGGGTAATCTGCCTTAGTCTGGTTCGCATAGCGATTGGCACTTCAGCAATCATCGGGTTCTCCTCCAACCAAACAACTAAGTCCTTCTCAAACTTCTGATATATCTTCTTCTGTGCTGGTGCTAGGTCTACATACCTAATCTCTTCAACTGTTGTGATATCCTTTGCTGGTTCCAATCTGACATAACACGGCAGGCTTTTGGTAAAGGCACCAGGGTTTAGCTCACCGACAACTTCGTACTTAGCGAACGGCGAGTAAGCAAGCTTGGCCCATTCGTGAACCCAAGACCAGTAAGACTTTGGTATTAGCTCTGGCCATAGCCAGCGAGTTATTGCCCAGAACCCCTCGAACTTATTGCCGTAAGGTGTGCCCGACATACTTAGCTTATAGCCTGCCTTGAGTGTCTTTAGTGCCTTGAATGATTTGCTGTTGCGGTTCTGTGCGAAGTGGCACTCATCAACTAGCACGGCATCTGGCACAACCTTAGCCCAGTCCTTGGTCCTGAAGTACTCACGCCCAATAAAGTACCAGCCCTGTTTCTTGGCAAGTAGGTCATCCATTGCTTGCTTGCCTGACTTGGTTGAATCTATCTTCACAACATTAGAACTGTAATCGGTTTGCCTTTGGATGGTATCGTACCAACCCCAGTAAGTATTCAGCGGTCCAATAATCAGCACAGTCTTAGCACCCAATCTAATGGCAGACTCGACACCCATCAGGGTCTTGCCTGTCCCCATTAGCGATGCGTTCAGGGCACTAGCGGTGGGTTCGCATATAATCTTCTCTACGGCTATCATCTGTGAGTTGTCCAAGTCTAGCCTTGGCAGCTTGTGTCTGCTCAATCTCTGCTCTCCCTTCCCTTCTCCACCATATCCAAAATAGAATTACTGCGATGATGCCCTCCACTAGAAGTCCTCGTAAGGGTCCGTGTAGTCTCCGTCATCTGGCAGTAGGTCTTCGTATAGTATCCTCAGCCTTCGGTCTGCTTCTTCTATGCTACCAAAGTATTCCATATCGTTGGTGCGGTTAGAGCTTACCCAGAAATCCTCTAGGTTATTCTCCACTCCAACCTTGACACTTGTGCCTGTTAGCTGTGTGTAATAATCTGCCAACTGGTCTGCTTCTTCGGTCATATCTAGCCATCTATCGTTGTGGTCGTTCCATCCCATTATTTAGTAGCCTCCTCAATTACATAGTCCTTATAGCCCAGCTTGTATAGCTGAATCTGAATCCACATATCGCCTTCGATAACGCTGAAGTTCTCGCCGTCATCATCCATCCTCAGGGTCGCGTGTCCCGATAGTTTACCATCGCCTAACCCATAAGCGGTGATATTGAATGTACCATCTGGGTTCTTAGATAGTTTCCATTCGGGATGCGGGTTGATAGTCTCGCCGTCATCGTTAGCCATAGCTTCTGATACCAGCTTGCGTGCGGTCCTAGCGTCGGATGTACCATAAGCCATACCAACCTGCCGTGCTGTCTCACCTGCCATCAGTGCCACTCTCACGGCATCAAGCACCTTCTCGTGGGCATCCTTGGTATCTTCTAGCACACGCTCCTCGGCACGCTTACGGGCTTCTGCGATAGCCACCTTCTCATAAGCTCTGGCTACCTTGATAGCGTTCAGGGCTTCTTGGTTTTTACTGTTAGTCTTCAAGCTGGCTGTCCTTCCATTCGTCATATCTAGCATCATCATCATTGCCATACATTGAGATATCCTCAACAAGTTCTCTCTCGCACGATGGGCAATCAGCATAGGCATAGTTGCCCCAGTCGTCTGTCTGTCCCTCTACTTCTTGGTGGCTTTTACAATCAGGGCAATAGATAACCCCGTTCCAAGGCATTGAGTCAATACCAGAACCCTTCATAGAGCCCTCGTAGTTGTAGAATCCTCCCATTAGTCCTGCTCTACAATCTTGGCAAGTGCGATATCCCTAGCTATGCTAGCCCTCTGCCAGTCTGATGCCTCTTCAATCAGGGTCCAATCCTCATCGGTGAATAGTGCTGTGTCAATCACAACAAGTCCATTGGCATCGCCATAGTTGCCGTCATCGGCGAAGTAGTGGTTCATCTTAGCATACTCCTGTCTAAATCTTCGGTATATTTTGGTAATGACTCTAGAATAAACTTTAGTCTGTCGGATAAGAAGTCCCAGTAATCAAACAGGAATCCCTTCATTCCATACCAGACATCATCCTCATCAAAGTAATTATCCTTTAGCTTGATGGTGAATATCTCTGGCATCGTTAGCATAAATGACTCGCCGTATTCTGAGCTACTGCCATCCTCGTAAACATAAGGGGCAATAAACCAGAACTCGGTCTCCTCTGATGGGTCCTTGTAGATATTCAAGTCCCAATCTATCTGCTCCTTGCCATTGCTTCTTGGTCTATCCAATATGATTGGTCTAATCATTAGTCCTCCAATAGCTGTACATAAATCTCTTCGATAATCTTGTTAGGGTCCGTGGCTAGAATCTGCCCAAGGTATCCCCTTAGCGTGTCTGCCTGCTCAAGTGTTAGCATTAGGGTCATTATAATTCCTCCTTGGTTTCTTCGTTCTCATCCTCAATCCAGTAGCGGTCATAGTCAATCTCCCAAGTGCCGTCTAGCTCCTCGAAATCGCCATTGCTATATGCCTTGTCGGCTAGCTCAAGTGCCTCATCGAAGTCCTCGGCTTCTACTGTTGTCTCAATCCATACTGTCGATGGTCTCTGTACTCTATACTCCATTAGTCTTCCTCCTCATCGTCTTCCATCTCTTGAATCTCTTCAACTGCTACCCACAGCTTGAACTTATTGTCCCTGCTTGCTACTTCTAGTAGCCTTTTGGTTAGCTCTCCCAAGAATGCTTGGTCTGCCTTCTCTGGGTTGCTGGCGTTGGTTGTTGCGGTTAGATTGATTACTGCTTCATATGTAGGCATTAGATAAAGCTCCCCTCAATCTCCTGTAATTCATTCTCGTCCCATTCGGTATAGCCGTCCTTGTAGTTGGGGTCGTGGTCCTGTGTGAACTCACCCTCAATCACGATAGCCTTGGCTTGCTCTAAGCTGTCGGCTTCAATCTCATACCATCCTCGGTTTACTTCTGTAAAAGGTAGTACATACATCGGCATTAGATTACCTCCCCTGTCATAGCTTCTAGCGTGGCGTTTAGTGGGGTATCTCCCCGTCCCTCGCTAAGTATTAGTAGTTCTGTGTCGTAGATTGTCGCACGATACTCTTTGCCCTTGCCTTCTGATACATCATCAACAATAATGCGATAGGTCAAGTCTCTGACAATACTCTTGTGTAAGCTCTCCATTATATTACCTCCTGTGATACAATCTTGGATACTGCGTTTACCTGTAGGATATCCTCGGTCTTCTGTGGTGCTGGTGTGGCTGACTTGGCTAACACCTCTGCTGTTGGTCGGTTGTGTGCCTGTACCAGTAGCGTGTGTGTTATCTGTACTATGTATTGTGGCATTAGTCCTTCTCCTCTTCTTCTGCTCTTACTTCTCCGTCTAGATACTCAAAAGCATCTTGGTCAATAATGCTGTCTGGTTCCATCTCAAACATCTCTGGTTCAATTCCGTCAAAGCCAACCCTGTAGCTAGCTATTGCCTGCTCTAGTGTGTCTGCTTGTACCCTGTACCTGTCTTCGATTGTAATTAGATATGTCGGCATTAGTTGGTCTCCCTACATCTTCTCTAGTCTGTTTTCTAAAGCTTCTAGTGTTTCATCATCATAGTCTCCAGACTCACGCATATCGGCAATCGTATCTAGAATATCGCTGATAATTGCTAGGTAAGTTTCGCTGTCAATCATTAGTTGGTCTCCTTTTGTATTGTCCAATCAACATCGTCCCATTGGATATCCCTATCGGTTGCTAGGTTCCATTGGTCCAACATCTTCTCTAGTCTGTTCTCAATCTCCTTGGTGCTGGTTCCCTCTGACCAAAAGCTCAAGGTCATCTGCCCTGTGTATCCTGCCATTAGTCCTCCTCCACAATCCTAAACTCTTGTCCACTATCTTCTGTCTTTGCTCTTTGATATTCTTCTTCGGTCTCAAAATAGAAGAAGATATCCCCGTCATCTGACTGCTCATCCCAAATCTGGTTGATGGCAACCTTAGCCCAAGAGCCGTCCCTATCCTGCTCATCTAGCCATTGAATCTTTACTGTCTGGGTTCTTGGTTCTGCCATTAGTAGTTCACCTCGGCGTGGGCTAGTAGGTCCTCATACGGGGCTCCAGTCTCAATCAAGAAGATAAGGTCCTCATCCTCTTCTAGTAGCTCATACATAATGGTGGTGTCTGCTGATAGCTGGGCTAGTGTGTGCTTGGCTTCTGCTATGGATACTGTCATTGGTTCCTCCTCATTGTCGTTGTACTCGTAGTAGTCAATCTCATACTCGGTGTCATCTTGGCTTGGGTTTTCGGTAATGTAGTAGCCAAGTCGGTTTACTAGGTGATAGCCTTCTGTAATCACGCTACCGCTGTCGCCCTCCAGATAGGTCCAGACATACCTTGGGTGTGTGCCAAGTACTGTCTCTAGGTCCTTGCCATAGGTCTCGAACATTGTGGGTTCGCCATTGCCATCGGTGATAGGTCGGTAGTCCTGAATCCACTGGTCCCAGTCCATCTGCTTTGTATCCATTGGTTCCTCCTTGTTGTGTGATATTACCATATCATAGATATTGCTAGTTGTCAAGTATTAGTTTCTTTGGTGTGTCGAATAGGTAATTCGGTAGTCCACACTCGCTACAGTACTTATCTCCTGCTAAACTTGTGATGAGTCTGGTGTGTTGGCACTTGTAGGAATCATACAACTTTGGGTCTCCTTTTTTGTAGGTTTCGTGTACTATATGGTCATCTTGTATATTGGCATTATGCTATATTTTTTTGAGAATTATCTTGTATATCGGCATCTTGTATAATTGGAATCCATTACTTTTGTTTACATATCCAACCCAAAAGTGGGTGGTTTCTTACATATCCTATTCACTTTTGATGCTTTTACATTATCATATAATAAAATAATAATAATAATGATATACAATATAGCAATTATAGCATTAGGCGTGGTACGAGCGTGAAATTATCCATATTCAATCTGCTTTAGGATGGATGTGTCCACCCTCAATCAAGGCTGTCGCTGTCCTGCCGTAGTGTCCCTGTAGGGACCAAGCTAAGCCAGTATTGACTAGCTCTTGGAATAGCTCCAGCACTTCATCGGTGGTTTCCATCTGGTCGGTCTCGTAGTTGATGATAGCTGTTGATAGGTCGTAGGTCATTGTTTACTCCTGCTCTTCTTTTAGTTGGTAATACAGTAGGTCTACTGCCTTTAGGTAATAGTTGAATAGGTCTATCGCCATAAGTTGGGTGATGGCGGTATCGGGACTTACCTCGGTGTCCTGCCAAGTATCCTGATGGTCCATCGGTAGCTCTAGCCACTCTTGGATAATCTGTTCATAGTACACGGGCACTAGGCTGTCTGCTAGCTGATAGACACTATCCTCGGTAAAGGTTGTCCAATCTTCTTTGATGTATCCCCTGATAGTCTCTAGGGTTCTAATTGCCATTGGTTATGCTCCAATTCCGTATAGTTGCTTGCGTTTGCGTGATTGTCTAATTGCTACTGCTCTTACTTTTGCTAGCGGGGTTCGCTTGCTGTCTGGTCGTGGCATTACTTTAGTCCTCTCTTGATTAGTGATAGTAAGCTCTCTAGTCTCTCTACCTTGTATCCCTTGATTATGGCATTCGCTCTTAGCTTGCGGGTCATCTTGTCGTAGCTTTTACTCTCCTTGTCGTGTAGCATTTTCAAGGCTTCTGCTATGAGATAGTAGTCGCTGTTGGTGATGGTCTCCATTAGTAGGTTCCCCCTAGAATCTTGTAGCGTAGCTGGTCTAGCTCTTCTGCTAATGCCTTGTGTCCTTGGGCAGTCTCGCCGTCAGGGTTGGTTGAATCATAGAATCTTCGGTACTTGTAGTCCCGTAGCATTACTAAGCCGTCTCGGACTAGCTTTATCTCTTTGGGTGTTAGGTCAAGTGTTGCCATTAGCAGGGTTGGTATACACCTCTAGCGTTTCGTGTGCTATCGTATATATCTCTCCCCTAAACCAATCGCCTAAGGCTTCCTCGCAGGATTCTAGGTCCACTCTATCCGTCGGGTCAGCATAGATAATCAGGTCTGCCCAGTCGCCTTGTGATGGTCCACGTAAGCTAACCTTTCTATATTCTAATCCGGCTAGATTCATATATAGTTCTATTGCTCTAGTCTTTCGCTCTCGCCAGTCTGTCCTGTAATCACAGTTCAGGTTGCGGATTAGCCTGTCAAGGTCTTTAGTTCTCTCGCCTTGCTCTATAGGATTCCAGTTCCGGGGAATATCTATCGTATACACGCCAACCTCTTCCCCGATAATCCACTCAAGGTCGTATTGGTCGCTGTCGTAATACAGTTTGATTCTGTCGGTTGGTGTGAACTCATAAGGGTCTACGCCTGCTTCTATCATCTGCTACTCCCTAATAGTTGTTTACGCTTTCGTGCTTGCTTGATTGTGATTGTTCTAACCTTGGCTAGCGGTGTGCGTTTGCTGTCGGGTCTAGGCATTGTCCTGCTCCTTGTCTTGTGATAGTTCCGAGTAAGCTTTAGAGGCTAGTTCTCTGTAGTAATTGTAAAGGTCAATAGTCATTAGGTCATAGATTTTAGTGTCTGTGCCTATGCCAAAGTCCTGCCACATATCCGTATATTCTGATGGCAGTTCCTGCCATTCCTGAATAATCTCGCTGTAATAGACTGGCAGATATCCGTCTGCTATCTCTCCAAGTGTATCCTCTGGATAGGGATTCTCCTGTATTCTATCCCACTCACCTAGAATTGCGTCTTTGATATCGCTATATGTTGTTAGTGCCATTTTACTCTCCTTATGTTGTAATGGTGTGAGCAGTTTATCACAACTTGCTCAGGTTGTCAAGCCTTAGTCTAATAGGCTTTGTAAGTATTCTACTACTTCCATTTTCTCGATTACTCGAACAGTGCCAGTGTCCCAGCTGATAAACTCTCTATCCTCAGCAAAGGTTTCGCCTTCTTCTATCTTAGTCCTCACGTGTGCTTTAGCCTTCTCTGCCGTGTCCTCGTGGACAATAACCTCAAAGGTGTCTACCATCTGGAATTGGATTCTGTACATTGCCATTGTTATCTCCTTAGTTGTGTTGTTATGGTGGACAGTTTTACAAGGTGTCCAGCTTGGGTGTTTTACAGTATTTCGAATGGGTCCCCATCCCAGTCATCAAAAGCATCTTGTAGCTCTGATAGGTCTGCTTCTCCAGCGTTGTACATCTCTACAATCTCGATTACTTCATCCTTGTCTAGCATTGTTATCTCCTTAGTTGTTATGTTGCTTTATAGTGGTATCTTACCATAGGTCTAGCCTAATAGCAAGTGTATAAGCAAGTCAGCGAGCGCCATTGGTAGCACTCCTGTAATGCTTAGAACAAACAGTGTTGTCTTCATTGTGTAGCCTTCCTGTTGGGTGTTGCGTGGCTATCTAGGCACTGCCCCTAGTTGTCGGCTTGATTACCGATTAGCCTGCTGGTTAGTCTAGTCCCCAAGCCCTCTTGATTAGGTTCTGTCCCCTGCTGGTTGTGTTGCTGTACTTGGTAGGTGATACCCATCTAGGACCCCCGCCAGATTCTAGCGTGGCGATGAGTGTGTTATAGCTAAACACCTTGTAGGTGTCCCCATCCCAAAAGCCCCGCAAGCTGTTGCCCGTGAATGGTTGTCTATCTTCTAGGCGTGTCCTGATTGTGTTATAGCTGTCCATTAGTTCCGTCCTTGTGTTATGGCTAAGCGGTTGCCTAGTCCGTGGCGTGTCGGGTTATGCTCCCGATGGTATCCATCTATGGACACGCCTAGCGATTAGTCTAGTAGGTAATCGCCCGATTGTGCTAGTTCTTGGATAAGTGTCTCAAGGTCCAAGTCTATAGTCTCAAGCGGTAAGTCTCTCACAGTCTAATCTCCTTTTGGTTGGCATTGTCCCAGATTGCTAGCTGGTTCCATTGCTTAGCCCAGAATAGGGCAGTGTCTAGGTTATCAAAATACCTAGACTTATCTAGCCAGACTTTACCCGTGTCCGTGTCCGTCCATACCCCGATAATCTCACCGCTTAGGATGCTATCTAAAGTAGTCTCTGATTCTGCTACCCAATAACCGCGACCAGTTTCAATCTTGGCTAGTGTTGTCGTGTCTCCACTAAGGACTAGGTAAGTCCCGTTCTCTAGTTTCATCTTGTCCTAACTTGTCGGGTAATTCCCAACTAATTAGAGACTAACACGACACCCAAAATTGTCAAGTTTTATTTGTGTTCAAAGAAATCTTTTTTTCCCGTAAATACAGGGTTCTGGGGGCGGGTCACCATCGCATCCACTTCAGCGTCTTTCTGTACTTTTTGACCACAAATACCCGCATATGCTAAGATAGCACCATGGCAGAAATCATAGTAAACCTCGAAGGCTACGGGCAATACACCCTGAGCCTCAGCCTGCATGACCCAGGGGATATCGAAGTCTGGGCAGCAACCTTCACAGACCGCAAGTCTGAAGACAGCTGGACAGTTTACTTCGAGATGCAAGAAGATGACTACGAGGTCTGGGACTTGATTGAAGTAGCTATCGAAACATATCGGGACGAATACTCATCTGACGAAAACCCAAACTAAAAAAATTTTCCGCACACTTTTAAAACTTTTCAAATAACAAGGAGCAAGATGTCCAGAGGACTAACAGACGAGCCAGAGCTAGAAGAAAACGATGACAACGAAAACGAAGCTGCCATTCGTGCATTAATAATGGGACAGAACAAACTACACGACAGGCTAGTTGACCTAGAGCGCCAGCTAGACCACCTTGTGCGAAATTGGGAAGACACAAAGGAAGCCACTCCTAAGTCTCTAAAAAAGAAATGGAACAAAGGGCTATAACAAATGGCAAAAGAAGTTGCACTACTTGATGACCTTCTAATTAAAGCCGCAGCTGGCGGTAAGTCAGGGGACGAGATTGAGCGTTTGACAGGCATCCCCGCAGCTCAAGCTGTGCTTCACGTTAAGCAGCTTCTTGCAACACGGGATATTTGGACTGAGCAAGAACAGCGTCAGTTGCTTCTTAGCGAACTACACGAACTTAAAGACAGCCTATCTGACCACGCAATCAAAGCTGGTGACCCTGACTCGGCACGACTACTTCTTAAGACTCTAGAGATTATCGGCAAGCGATTGGATTCTCAGCAGAAGGTTCTTGATGAGAACATGATTAAACTAAGCCAGTTCCAAGAACGAGTGCTACTACGGGCTATGGACACCGCACTGAACTTTGCTAAAGAACAATTGCATAAAAAATACCCAGAGATAACCAAGAGTGAACTTGAGGAGCTAGTAGCCGATGGTTTACAAAAAGCGAAGTATGAGATAGCCGAAGATGAGTCTTTCTGAAACCTGCAGTTGCGGAGCATCCTTTAGTGCTGAACGCAACGATGAGCTAAAGTTATTAAACGCTTGGAGAACAAGCCATAAATGCGCTACCCCTAAGCAGGGTGAGCTTGCGATTGTTGATAGTTCATTTACCCAGATTGCAGAAGACTTTAGAATACCAGAGTTGCACATAGGCTTCAGGCCCGATGAAGGCGATGACGATGATTAGTTTTGGGACATGATATACTTAAGTTATGACCCAAAAAAAATTTTGTAATAAATGCGGAATCGAAAAGCCAGTAGAAGCTTTTTGGAAAAGAACCGATAGACCAAATGGATATCGTTCAGCTTGCATAGAGTGTAGCTCAAATTCTCACTCTGAATGGCACTCAAAAAATAAATATTCCGTAAGAAGAAGAAATGCCTGTAGAACCTATAATATTTCATTAGAAAAATACGATGAAATGCACAATGGTGGTTGTGAGGCTTGTGGGTCAAAGGAAAATCTTTGCGTTGACCATGACCACTCTTGCTGTCCTGGGGAATATTCTTGTGGTAAATGTGTACGTGGTATGCTTTGTAAAGCTTGTAACATAGCTGAGGGTTGGTTGGATAGCGACCCTCAAAGAGCAATTCTCTTAGCTCAATACATGAAAAGATTTGTATGATTGATAATGTTATAGATAGCGTGATTGCCGATTTAAGGCAAAGAAGCAAGAACTCAATTTACTTAACGGACCCAATCGCTTGGGCTCATGATGTTTTAGGAAAAACTCTTTGGAGTAAGCAAGAGGAGATTGCTAAAAGCGTTGTTGAAAATAGTCACACTGCGGTAGTTAGTTGTAATGGTGCAGGTAAATCTGCTTTAGCTGGCATCTTGGGCAGTTGGTGGGTCGCGGTGCATGACCCCTACGAAGTTGCATTGATTTGTTCTGCCCCTACATATCCGCAGATTGCCAGAGTGTTATTCCGTGAGCTAAAAGATAATCACAAGATTGCAGCTGAGCGTGGGTTCTCTCTTCCAGGACACATCAACCAGTCTGAAGAATGGAAACTAGATGACAGCTATGGCACACTTATTGGCTTTGGTCGCAGGCCTGCAGATACTGACATTGTTTCCGCTTTCCAGGGTATTCACCGTAGGTTCGTTTTTGTGGTCCTTGATGAAGCTGGTGGTATTCCTCTCGATTTGTACACTGCTACTGAGGCCGTAACTAACACCGCAGATGCAAGGGTACTTGCAATTGGAAACCCTGACCGCCGAGGCACAGAATTTCATCGCATCTTCCGTGAAGACCCAACTTGGAATAAGATTAGAATCTCGGCTTATGATACACCAAACTTCACAGGTGAGAATGTTCCAGAAAATCTAAAGCCGCTACTAATCCAGACTGAGTGGGTTGACAAGCAAAAGATTTCCTGGGGCGAGGACTCTGCCCGTTTTAAATCAAAGGTCTTAGGAGAGTTCCCAGATGAAGCCGATAATACTTTCTTTTCTCAAAGTGCAATTGATAAAGCAGTTGATACCGAAATAGATGAGGACCTAGCCCAAGAAGCTGTGCTCGGCGTTGACCTTGCACGATTCGGTGAGGATGACTCTGTAGTGTACATTAACCGTGGTGGTCGTTGCCGTAAGCTTGAAACTTGGTCTAAGGCTACAGCTGTTGAATCTGCAAACCGAGTGCACCAGTTAGCTAAGGAGCATGGCGTAAGCCAGGTTCGTGTTGACGCTACTGGCTTGGGTGGACCTGTTGTGGATATGCTGGCAAACATGGCAGATGATAAGTACACAGTCATCTCGATGCTTGGCTCTGCTGCCAGCCCCGATAAGATGCGTTGGCTAAACGCTAGGGCTCACATCTATGATGAGCTTCGTGAGGGCATGGCTGATGGCAAGATTGACCTAGACCCAGATGATAAAGCATTGCTTGATGAGATGCTAATGATTCAATATAAGTTCTCCCCTAAGGGTGCAATCCAGATTGAATCTAAAGATGACATGAGAAGTCGTGGAGTTAAGTCCCCTGACAGCCTTGATGCGCTCACTTATGCCTGTGCTGACCTATCTCACATAGTAAATGCCAAGTATGGTGACAAGAAAGCTGGCGATTTAATCCAATATGACTATAATGAACTTGATGCTAAGTTCCCTTTCTATTCACAATGGCAGTGGTAATTACAGTATAGAATAGCTTTATAACGTTTTACTTTCATTTTGTATAACTTTAAACTACTTTTAGGATGTTTTTAAATGGATTTTTCTAGGCTTTCAGAACAGCTTCAAGCAATGGCTTCCGAGAATGAAATGCTCAAAGAGTCCTACACTTCTATGGCTCAGGCAGTTCTTGCCTTCGATGATGCTGGTTGGAACCCTGGTGGTAGTCCAACCGAGAAGGGATTCACCCTTACTCAGCTAAAAGATATTTCTAAGAAGACTCGTGAGACTACAGAGGGTAACCCACTACTAAAGCGTGGTGCAGGTCTTCGTACTTCCTACATCTTTGGTCGTGGCATCCAATTCAGCGAACAGCCTCCACGTATCAAGCGCTTCATGGACCTACAGCAGAACCAAGATGTTCTATTCTCACCTGAAGCTCAGGTCATCAACGAGCGTAGCCACTTCACAGATGGTCAGTTCTTTGTGCTAGGTAGCATCGCAACCAAGACTTTTCAGCGTATTCCAATGGACCAGATTAGCGCAGTAGTTACAAACCCAGATGACGAAGAGGATATTTGGTACTACCGCAGAAGCTGGACACGTAAAGCTGCTAACCTAGTCGGAACTGGTGGCTCTGACCAGACACTAAACGTTTGGTATCCAGCAGATACTTATAATCCAGCAAACGGAAGATACGTTGCACGTATTGAAAACCAGCCAGTAGATGCAAACTTTAGAATGTTTGCCTCTCGTGTTAACCGTAGGGCTGGTTCTATCTGGGGTGTTCCAGATGCATTTCCTGCACTTCCATGGGCACACGCTTACAACGAGTACCTAAAAGATGGAAGCCGTATGCTTAAGGCTTTGGCTATGTTCGCTTGGCAGCTTAAGTCTAAAACTAGAAGCGGTGCAACAAACGCTGCTGCAGCAATTGCAACTCCATCAACCGCAGGTTCAACTGCTGTAGTTGGAAACGACATGGAGCTTTCATCTCTCCCTCGTGCAAGTGCTATTGACCTAACCGATGGTAGACCACTTGGTTCTATGGTTGCGAGCGCATTGGAAGTTTCTGTTGTGGCTTTGCTTTCTGACCCAGGAACCTCTGGTGCCTATGGAACCGCACAGACTCTAGATGTTCCAACCATCAAGGCTATGGAAGCTAGACAGCACGTATGGACTTTGTTCTACAAGCGAATCATGGCTTTCATCGGTGCTAGAGATGTTGAGATTAACTGGCCTAAGATTGAGACCGAAGCAAGCCAGCGCATGATGCAGGCTCTTGCACTAGCCCGTGAGACCAATGCAATCTGGGATGACGAGTACCGTGCTGCAGTCATCGAGACATTGGATATTCCAAAACTTCATACCACCAATCCTCCAATGGCAGGACAGGACCAAGCCCAGGCTTCTGCAATTCCTTCGCAGGGTAACTCAGGTGCAGTTGGTTCTTTGCAAGACAATGCAAACGATTTGCGAGACGCAGATAACGCACCTGTTGCATAATACGCTGTATGCTATAATAGTCTTTGTAGGTTATAACCATACGGAGAATTTATGAGCGTTGAGCTAAAGGAAAACCTTGGCCTTAATTTTGAGCCTGCCAAGGGCAACAAATGGAAAGTTAAAGTCATCGAAGCTGGCTGGGGTAGCTCAG
>ERZ869921.105-NODE-105-length-48942-cov-8.100374_pt1 | contig 48942 bp, 52 predicted proteins | sample MGYA00579310_ERZ869921 | MGnify/ENA primary metagenome ERZ869921 (study PRJEB32216, sample SAMN09231816) | wastewater metagenome | place: USA: Maryland | collected 2016-06-21 | study: EMG produced TPA metagenomics assembly of the PRJNA472060 data set (Reclaimed...
TGACAAACAAACAGAAGGCTGGGGTAGCGGCAGGGGTGCTTGGGATTTTGTATTTGCTGTTGGAGTTGCTGGTGAAGGCGTTGGCCGGGGCGGGGTTGGTGCTGCTCATCGTGTGGGTTGGGGGAACGGTGGGGGGATGTGCAAGCGCGCCCGAAACAGCGCCTTTTGAGTTCGTGGAGGGGGGTGGGTCGGGCTACTTCAAGGGCCGCGTGTACGGGTTGGATCTGACGGTGGAGGTGGACGCGGTTGCGTTGGCCGATGGTGAAGCGGAGTTGTTCTGCCCGGTGGCGTTCATCGCGCTTGGTGGGTGGGTGACGACGGGGACGCACGAAGGGGCCGCGGCTGCCTGTAAAGAGCGTTTCGGAGTGATCCGAACGCCGCAGTATTTGCCGCGCGCATCACCGCTCGCACCACCGCCGAGCACGTCGGGGGGAGACATCGAGGGCGGGGCGCAGAGGGTGGAGTAAGGGGGGAAACGTGGCGTTCATTGATCACCTAAGTAGAGGGCATCTCGACGCAATCTTCGTGATGCATGTGTCAGGGATACCGTGGTTGTTTTCGCATGTGGGGTGTCCAGTTCGGTGGGACGTGACGCCCTCAAGCCCGCAGAAGCGCACGGTGTATGGGGGCGAGGTTTACAGTTGGTCAACGACGCTGGTGATCCCCGAAGAGTTTGCGAGCGTGGACACAAAACTCGAACCCAAAGCGGGCCTAGGTCAAAGCGGGGGGATCAAGTTCGCGCTCAGGTCAGCGGGGACGCAACTACCAAGCACGGGGGATCTGTGGCTCGACTTTATGACAAACTCCCTGCAACGCACCGACGCAAACCGACGCGCGGCCTCGCTTGCGGGTGATATGACCGTGGATCTCGCCGGAGGGGGGAGCCAGATCAAGCTCTTTTACAACCCCTGGACCGCCGTGTCGGTGAACAACCTGAACCTTTATTGTGGGTTGGAGACATTCAAGTTCACGGCGAGCACGTCGAATACAGCAACAGAAATTACAGGCACACTGGAAAGAGGCTGTTACAAGAGCCAGGCGAGCCGACACTTGGGCCTTGTGCGGGGCGGTGAATCCACCCAAGCGGGGGGAAAATACCTCGCCGATTATCCGCTGGTGTGGGCTGGACGGTTGGCCACGCTCTACATCGTGCCTGGCCACCTTCAGGGAGGAGTGTTTTACCCGCACGCCACAAGCTTGGAGAGCGCCGAGAACCAGATCCTGTTCGCAGGCTTTGTGAATGACCCCGAAGAGGGCGGGGACATGCTTGGGATCACGGTGCCGACCGCGAGCCTTGAATCAGGCATCAAGGGGCAGCTCGTCACCGACTTCCCGACGGCAAAGCTGGGCGTGCCGGGGCGCCAAGCAGGGCAACCCACGCAGGTTTATGTGGGGCCGCATAACTGGTGGCTGCACATCGAGGTCCAGTGGGGAGCCAACACGGTCAACCCACGGCTCTACATCCCCGACCACGCCCTCTTCGCCGTCGGCGACTCGTTCAGCATCGGAGCGAGCGTCTTCACCTGCGTCGCTGGAGCGCCCGCTGCCTTCCAATTCAACAAAGGCGCAAACGTCGTCGTCACCTACCAAAACATCATCAACGCCATCGCCCTTCAGCTCAACCAACCTGGCGCCCAGAGCGTCATCCCCTCCAACTGGTCCCTCTTCGTCGAACTCACCTGGGTTGGTCCAGGCTCGCCCGCCCTCCAAGCCCTCGCCGCGACCACAGCAAGCCCTGCCGCGCTCAAGTTCACCACCCCTACGATGAAGCCCACGGCCATCCAGCAGTACAAGGAGATGCAACTCCAGCGCGCCCAGAACGACGACGGCCAAGCCCCTTGGGAACCTGTCCCCGAGGGTTTGCACTACCTCCACAACATCGCGCGCTACATCCGCGACACCCTCCACGCTAACCTCGACTCCCTCTACACGGTGGACGCGCGGCTCTCCGACGACTTCGCCGCCCCCGATATCGAGAAGCGCGTCATGATCCTCGACATCAAGGCCGAGCCTTTGCGCCTCTGGGAGAACGTCACCTGGACTTGGATCACCAACTTCAGGGGCCGTGGGTCGATCATGCGCGACCTGGGCTACACCGAAGACGCTTATGAGTGTCAGTACGACCCTCAAGCATTGGGCTTTCGCGCCGTCGCCTCCAAGCGCGTGGCCCTCTTTCGGTGGCCTGCGCCGGGCTACTTGGCGCCGCGAAGGATCTACATTCACGGCATGGAGAGCGATTGGCAGCCCGTCGGCTGGAATCATGCAGGTGGCTGGGTGGACGACAACGGCGACGCGATCCCCCCACACGGCTACATCGAGGGCGCTGGCGTCTTCTCCTTCTCCGCTTTCGACGGCGCCTTCGGTTTCCTCGACGACGTTGTGCGTCTGCCCGCCCTCGGTGAGCGCGATGAGGAGCTTTATATTGAGGCCACCGACGCCGACGATCCCAAGGAAGGGAAGGTTTACAGGGTGCCTGCCTTCCCCGGCTGCTCTGTCAACAGGATCATCCTGTATTGGCTGTTAGGGGGTTCAGGTGTACCCGGCACCAATCACCCACAATATGACGCCGGATGGGAGGGCGCTGGCCTTTCACTGCCTGCTGATGTGATTGACGTGGATAGCTTTCTCAAGCTCGCGCAAGAGGTGCCGAACAAAAGAGATAATTGGGTCATACTACCCGGTGATGATGCGCGTAAGCTCATCGAGGAAGAGCTAAAGCTGACACAACAACAGATCGTACCGTGCTTGGGCAAGCTGTACATGATCAGCATGGAGCCGCCCGTCGAGGCGATGCCCGATACTGTTGAACACTTGTGCGGTCCAGCACAGACGGTCACAGACCCCGATCAGGGTATGGGGTTCGACCGAAGCCCCGGTCGTGTGGTGAACGTCGCCAACGTGAGCGCCGATTACGACTACGCGGTGAAGAAGTTCTTTCTGTCGGTAAAGAACCGCGCCCAAGACTCACTCAATACATGGGGGGAGAAGCAGCCCGTACAGATCGAAGCGCGCGGGGTGAGGGTCGGAGGGGAGGCGGAGAGTCTATCGGCGGCCTTGAGCATGGCGATGTTCGCGGCGTATGGGCGCCCGTACGCGCTGATCGAGGTGGATATCGCGGTGATGGTGGCGTGGTTGTGGCGGGTCGGCGACGTCGTGAAGCTGACCCACCCAGGGCTACCGCACCCGACGCGGGCCGAGCGTGGGGTGGTGGATCTACCGTGTAGGGTCGTCGCCAAGGGGGACCACATCTTCGGGAGGGACGGGGTGTATGTGACGGTGACGCTGCTGTGCCGCGCCTATGGGGGTTCGCGGTGGTCGCGGTGGTCGCCGTCGGCGTACCTGACCTACAACGGCTCCTCGACGGTGTGGCGGGTCAAGGATCATCGTTTTGGACGCGCTGGGGACTTGAGGGACATCGAGTTCTTTCAAGTGGGCTGGCGGTGCAGGTGCGCGCAGTGGGGGTTCTTTTCGAGCGTATCGACGCCAACGATCAACGCCATCACCTTGGATCCAGACCCCAACGAATCAACCGTGACGCTCAATAGCGCGTTGTCTGGCACTACCGACCGCGTGCTTTGGTTCGAGCGCCACGACCAGGCCGCGACCGCCGACACCCAGCGCGCGTGGGTCTACTGGTCGGCGGGGGATGGGGTTTTGAGCTTGCCTACCGAGGCCACTGTCAGGGCTTTCTCGTTGATCTGAGTAGCCTTGCAACACGGTGGACAGAGGCTGTCTTTTCAACTGTGGCAGGCTAACGGGTCGAGCAAAGGTGCCGCCGCTTCGGTTGCGGCCCCTACGCTCCTCAAGGAGTTTGGCTAGGCCTCCGCTGATCGATCCTCTGAACCCTCCCCCCAGGGTTCCAATTACGTTTTATTGCCTTCGATCAGTGCTGTTGGCTTCAACTTCTTATATAAATTCATTGATTTAGGCTGTATCAAGCCCTGCTGTAAAGGCTGATCAACATGCCGGACAGTCCTTCAGACCTCCGTTACACCGTGGCCGAAGGACTCGTGGAGGCTGTTGCAGGCGCTTGATCGTCTACTTCGACCACGCGCCGAGTCGGGCAAGGTCGAGTTGCCGTAGCCAATCCCACCCATGAGCGCCGCCGTGCGTTAGCTTTGCCTCCCGGCGCTGTGGTTGGTTTGATTTTCCTGTCAGAAACGATAGGCAAATAATTAAAAATAAATAATATTTTAATTATCACCCCGATGGTCACTTTGGCTGCCTCGCCCCCCCCACAATCTGCCCTTTGGGTCGCTCAAGAGTAACCAAAAATTCCACATTGAACGCACAGGTAAACACCTACGGGGATGCACCTTGAGGGGAGGTGCTTACTTGTGCGTTCAATGTGGAACAAAACAAACATCACGCAGCGGCCAAAAGGCCACCGTAAGCGAACGAGGTCCATGTCACAGAGGCCGGACGGGTGGCATCACCGGGGCGCATAGAGAGCGCAGGTGCGTGAGCGTTGCCAACAGCGCCCATAGAAGAGTTGAGTGCAGGGGCTGTACCACCTGATTCTTCATCAGGTTGCCACCCACCGCTAACGATAGCGCGAGCTGCACCTTGGGCCACACCGATGCATGTTACGATGATAGGAATCGCTTTGGAAGACGGTGCAGTGAGAGAGCCTGTGGGGGAGCCGAGAGCGGAGGGGTTGTCGGGGTCGCCAGAGCAAAGTGCGCGTGACCAGAGGGCAGAGGCGAGGGTGCCGACAGCAGAACCACCGACAAATCCAGCAGAAATCCCGCCAGCGACGCGCCAGAATCCGGCTGCGATGCGCGGGACACTTGCCGTTGGAGAGCCAGAAAAGGTTGTGGGAGAAGTAGTTGCGCGACACCAAGAGAAGGAGAAGAGGGTGCGAGCGAGGCCAGGGTTGTAGAGTGCGCCGGGTGTGGTGAGGGAGTGAACGAGGCCGGAGGCAGTCCAAGAGGGAAGAGCAGCGGTGTTGATGGGGAGCCAACGGTAGTCGAGGGAGCCAATCTGGTCCCACTCGGCGCCCGTGGGGGTGTTCGTGAAGTTGATATCGTCGAGTGGAAGGAGGCGAAGGGCAGCGCCTTGGGTGACGAGGATGCAGCGGGTGACAAGCAGCCCGGTAGACCCCCACAGTTCACCAACAGCGCCCGCTGGGTGGGAAGCGAGGGCCATGTGAAGGGCGCAGGCGGAACGCGCACGGATGGGGGAAGCGAGGGGGAGAAGTTGAAGCATGGGGGTTTAACCGTTGGCGGGTTGGAGGTGCTGCCAATAGATGATGCCCGCAGCGGTGGACTTGAAGGCGAGCTTGGTGGAGCCGTTAAGACGCCATTTGACGAAGGAGCCGGGGATGATGAAGGGGTCGCCCGCAGAATCAGCGCCGGTGAAGAGGGTGACATCGGCGAGGGAGTTGTCGCCGTGCATGCCCTGGACGACATCGGGGAAGGACAGGGGAACGTAGATCTGGATCACGCGGATGAGGGAGGTCAGGGTTTCGATCTTGACGGTGTTCGCGGCCAGGGTGATCCGCCGCGCGCTGCCTTTTTCTGGGGACCATGAGGTGTTGCTTTGCATGATTGGATCAACCTGGGGGTGGGGGGGTGTAGAGGGCTGTGGGTTTACGCGCAGCAAGCCCAGATTTTAGAGATACCGCCGAGTTGAGACACCAACTTGAAGGTCAATTTGGTGCATTGGATCTCGCCCATGTCGGCGTCTTCGGGTTCCATCGCAAGGCGCAGCGCAGGGAAGTAGAGGCCAAAGACCCGTTGAAGCCAGCGTTGACCGCTGGCGAGTTGGAGGTGCCAGAGGTTTTGATCACCACCCATGCGCCAGGCTTCGTGGAAGTTGGCGGCGGCGAAGCCAGCGGGCATGGCTTGGTCATCGTGGACATAAAGCGTAACCACGGTGTCTTGGGCGTTGACGATCCAACCACCAAGGCCGTCGTCACTGTTGGCGTCAGGGTCGGCAACGTATGTGCGGCCAAGCTCAATGCCGAAGTTTGCGAAGCGTAAATAGATAGGGGTTTTGTTGCCGTATCTACCAAGCAAAAACTCACCACCCGCAAGCGCCAGGGGACGGCCAGAAAGCGGGGCGATGCGAGCTTTTGCGTTGTAGCGGGTGTGCCTGGCGACCCGGTGCTTGAATTGGATCTTGAAGGCTTCGTTAACGGCGGCTTCGGCAATCGAAAAGGTGCCAGCCCCACCAAAGAACTCGTAGTTTTGAGCCGCTTTGAGAGGGTTGAGGGTGTTGCGTTTGAGGATGTCGCCTTGGAGCAGGACGTTGACGACCTCATCCATGAGGACGTTGCCAATGCCGTAAGCAATTTTGCCGTCCACGGGGATGGAAGGCAGTTCAAAAGCCAAATCCATTTCGCCAGTGGCCGCATTGTAGTTGAGGATGGGCCGCAGACGCATCTTGCCGTCGGCGTCTTCCAAGGCGAGGAATTGTTTTGCGCCGTGAGCACCAAGCGCAGAGCCTTCAAAGACTTTGGAGAGGGTATGCGCGCCGCTGATCGCGCTGCCAGTGCTCAGAACAGGCGCACCACCCAAGCAAGAGGCAAGCAGGTTTAACTGTGCATTGGCAACGGCAGGCGTGGCGACGCCATAGGTCGCACCCAAGCCCTCGGCGTAAACCCCGTGAGAGATTTCGCTGTCGGTATATGTGAGGCCAACGCCGTCTTCGTGAGGGGCAAGGTCAGCTTGTTTAGAGCTTTGATTTTCGATGTTTGCGTGCTTGAGCGTGACGCCCAAATCATGCGTGGGGATTTGTTTCTTTAAGGTTTCAAAGTTTACGTCTTTGGTAAAAATGTTTGCAGGCGTGGAGGGAAGAATGGAGAGGACGCCTGTTCCTGCGCGAGTGCCTGGATCTGGTAAAGGCATAGGTCAATCAAGCTCCGATGTTTAAAAGGAGTTCGTAAATAAAGGTGACGATAACGACGACGCGTTTTGAATTGGGATCTTCAAGTTCTTTGATAAGGACAGTGCCGCTGGGGGTGATGGAAATGAGCTTGCACTCAACGGGATAGAGGCTTGCGCCGGGGACAATCCAAAAGGCTAAAAGCTGTTGATCGCTGGCGATGATGTTGTTGCGCTTGGTGAAGCCGCCGTCTTCGGGGGAAATGTCGTAGCGCACCTTCACGGCCATCACATCACGCGCACCATGCCAGAGTCCGTCGCCGCTCCATTTGCCACCCGTGACCCCGCGCATCCCTGCGATGGGGCCGACGATGACTTGGAAGCGCCGTGTGCCGTCCTTGCGATCACCAAAGGCTTGATCCTCCAACGGGCCGCTCTCGGAAGGTTCAAACTTCCACGAAGGCGCGATGTCGGGGGTGATGCCTCGGATGATCTCGGTGGCGCGGGCTTGGACCTGTGCAATACCTGTAAGAGCCATGTGTTACCCCAGCTTCATGTATTGAACGGGCGTCCCTTGCTCACCTGGCTCGGAGACTTGGTTTTGGTTTTTGTCGTAGGTGACGCGCGCCTGAATCATGTCGGCGACCGCACGCTCGGCTTGCTTCATCCAATCCGCTGAGAGCGCCCGCATATCAGCCCCAGCCTTGGAGCCGTAAAACTTCGCCAGCACCATCAAGCAGATCGCATCTTTGAGGGCTTCGCGGTCGAGAATTAAATCCGCAAATAACCCTTGGGCCTCGATGCGCCCTGTGATGGCGTCGTGTGCGCCGTCAATCAGCGACCGCCACCGACCCGATGAGCCAGCAGACTCGCCGAAGGTGTGGTCGTGGCGCTCGATGTCGGATTCGGTGAGGGCCAAAATAAAGGGTTCGTTGACGACATCGAAGCGCACGGGATGGAAACAAGGCTTTCCCGCGACCGTGTACATCCACTGCGCGCGGCAACCCCTGCGAAGCTCTGAAAGGTGGCTTGGAGAGAGGGTGAAACGATACCCCCACCCCGACACAACAGATCCGGAGGGGATCGTCTTGGGTAAAGGCTGGTCCAAGAAGAGGGTGTTGTTTGCGGCCCCGACCAGGCGAAGTTCAAACCGCTGGCCCGATGGGATGATCAAGAGCAGGCGATCTTCAGCCGAGAAGCCCGCACTGGACACGACAGGCAACTCGTCATCATCCCTCTCGGTTTCCACCGCAACGGTCGTGCTCTGGGGGTCACGGTCAACGGTTTGCGGCCACGATCCACCGGGCAAGAGTGCATCGCCTTGGGTGTAAATGATGAGCTGCGCGGTCGCCCCGCCGAGGCCTTCGGGGGGATACCACACCAATTCACCGCTTTGATGTCTTGGAAATTGGAGCCGACTCATCGCTTACGAAACCTCTTCTGTAACTCTTCTCGCAACCACACTGCCGCTTCTTTGGGAACACCAAACTCATAACCAAGCGCATCAAGGTAGGGGATGATGTTTGCTCTTTCGTCTGGGGGTGCCAGCGCATAATCCGCAAGCGCCCGCTTTTGCAGCCTCCACCGGGCCGCGTCCGACAAGATCCGATCCTTCCCGAGCAGGGGCGTGGAGTGGCCGAGCTTCTTCTGTTTCGCCCTCGCAACCCGTGGCGTGTTGGGCTTCTGTGGACCTCCGCTTGGCCTTTGTCCCCGCTCAATTCGACCGGGGATGTCTGCGCGGATTCGCTCCACCGTTGCCTTCACTGCCTCGTCTACGAGCTGCGCCAGGTCATCCGGCCACGCCACGCCTTACCCCCCAGCCGCCGCCGGATCTGTCACCTTCGCCTTCTTCCCTGGCTTCGGCGGTGATCCGCTTGGCGGCGTTTGGTCGGTCGTTACTGCGTCGTCTTCGTCGGAGTTGCCGGAGGGAGCAGGGGAGGGGGGAGCGCCAACGAGGGCTTTGAAAGCGGCGTTTTCAGCGGCGAGGGCTGCGTTACTGGCAGCAAGTGCATTGAGGCGTTCGGCTTGCTCTTGTTGGGTTTTGAGCATCTTTTCGATCAAGTCGTATTGACCGGGCTTGAGGAGAGCAGCTTGAGCAGGTTGAAGACCTTGAGCGGTGCCGTCATCGACCTCTTCAAAGAGATACGAATAGGCTTCGTGGTTGAGGATTCTGCGGGCAAGTTTCGGAGGGGCCACGAAGGGCTTGTCGATGGGGACTTTTTTTGTGTGGACTTGGTTGCGGCGCAAACCCTCGTTGTAGGTACGCGCGACCGTGATTGTGACCTGCCCTGTGGCGTTTGCTTCATCGATCAAAGGGGCCACAAGTGCGCGCACTTCGCCGGATTGCTGGTCGATGTCCTTTCTGAATTGGAGCGTGAACTCTTTTTGTTGAAGATCCCACTGATCATATTTTTCTTTTGCTTGGCTGTATTTCATCGGCATTTGCTCAAACCCGCCTAGCGGTGAGCGAAACCCGCATACTTCTGTCAATGGCTTGGCCATAATGCTGGCTCCTTAAAGTGGGCAAACAAGGGTTGGAAGAGGAGAGTTGAGTGGGTTTAAAATTAGGTAATGTCTTGGAGAGAAGCGGCTTGGAAGCGGGGGTTTTTGAATTTGAGTTGTGCTTTGAAGTAGACAACCCATGATTCGTCATCGTTTGTTTTCGCGCGGTATTCGACGTAAGGCGCACGCAAGATCTCAAGCTCAAGACCATCGGGGTCGAGGAAGTCGAAGCGACCTGACGGGTAGCCGGGGATCGCGTAGACGGGCCGCCCGTTGTAGTAAGTGTGTGGGGTTAATGGGTTGGGGCCGCCGAAGCCGATCACCTTCGTCATCGTCGTGGAGCCGTTCTGGACCATCATTTGGACCGCTGGAACACCGTTGCCAGAGGTCAGCGCGGTGAGGGCTTGGGCTTGGGCGAGGCTCGTCCAAATCTCGGTGTAATTGCCACCGATCACGTCCACGAGTTGACGGTGAACCGTGTCCATCAAGGCAATCGAAAGCGCCCGTGGGGTGCCGCCGTTGTCGTTGACGTAGCACGCGAACGTCGTGACCGATGTGCGGTCAATCCCCGCATAGGTGTTCGCGTCATCAATGGCCGCTGTGAGTCCCGTGATGCCATTTGCATTCACGCCGCCGCGCAAGTGGGTGTCTACCCTGCTGACCAGTTCTTTGATGGCTTCTCGCGTTTGCTCTTCAATATAGCCAAGAATGTATTCTTCATTGGCCACTGCGAGGATGTCCCTCGACAAACCGCCCAGCGTGATCTTGGCGTGGTATTGCCCCCAATTCAGCGAGGCATTTACGAACTCGAATTCATCTGCCGCTGGATCTGCGTCGCCTTCCGCGAACGCTACCGCCCCCGTGTGGCCTGCGCTTTTGACCTTAAAACGTGGGCCTTGTGGTGAGGACGGACCAACCTGTTTAACCCGTTGAAAAACTTGTGTGTAGCGTGTGATTCCGTCGGCAAGGTACTGCGGAGCAAACTCCGCAATCGCAGCCGTTACCTTTGCAACATTGATCATGGGGGGCATTCCTCATGCCCCGACTTTCACCCTTTTGCTGCTTTGATAAATCCGCTTCGTAAATCGTTACCTGGTTGCGGTTCCTGAGAACCTGGCATGGTGTGCGCTAAGAGCGCGGCGCTTGGATTGAGCGTTGGTGCTGGTGCGGGAGCGGGCTTCGTATCGGCGGCCTTGGTGTCTGCACCCTTGTCGGGGATCTTAAAACCGAGGGTTTTGAGGGGTTCGTCAAGGGCCGTCCAATCGCTGACCTCAACCTCAAAATCGGCTGTGACCTTGGCTTTGATCGCGGATCGCAAGCCAGGGAGCAGAAAATCTTGGGCCTTCTTGTCAGTCACTCCACGCGCTGCAAGCTGTTCCCGCAGAGCACTTCCCACAAGCTGGTCGTTGAGCTTTGTTTTGAAGGCCGACAACTCGTCAGCGTGGGCCTTCTTCAACGACTCAATCTCAGCCGCGCGGGTTTCGGCGAGCTTTTTGAACTCGCCCTGCTCTGCTAACTGCTTGTCGCTTATCGTCTTGCGCTCGTTCTCCAACTCAGTCAAGCGAGCAGAGACAGTCGCCAATTCTTTTTGCGCGTCGTTGCGCTCTTGGCGGTATCGCTTCTCTCTTTCACTGACTTCTTTTGCGTTTGATGGCGGATTTGCTGGGGGTGGTGTCGGGGAAGTTGTTGGCGCATCTGTAGCGCCTGTTTTTTGCGTCGTCACTTTCTTCTTTCTCCAAATTAACGCGCCTAATCGCGGATCACAGCGCGAGCTACCCGCAGGGCGTGCTCTGCTTGAGGTGATAAGCAAGCCCTATGCCAAGGGGGAAGATCGGTCGAAGGCACACGTCTTGCCTTAATGGGTCATCGGGCTGGCAAAGGAGGCCGCCCCCGATGGCACAGACACTCGTAGATCCAACCCCATTGGTAGATCCCCGGTCGTTTCGACCAGGCGCAGAGATCGCCGCCGCGACCGCCGACAACAAAGGCGGCTTCAAGCGCGTCTGTGATGGCCTCAATTCGCTCTTCGCTTTCAAGCAAGGGCAGCTCGTCAGCGATCACTTCCCCGACGGCGCAAACGCTTTGACGACCGCAGACGCGCACCACACAGGCGGCGTGCATCGGCGCTGGATGGTGAAGACGCCTATCTATCGGTCACTCTCCAACGCCTCTCACCGCTATGTCTCCCTCTCCGCTGACATCAAAAAGACCACGGCGGGCGCTGGATGGACTTGGCAGGTCTACGTCAACGGCGTCCTTACAAACACCATCAACATCACGTCCGGCACCTTGAACGGCCTCACCCTTCTCTCCACCGTCATTCCGCTGGACGACACCCTCGACCACCAAGAGATCCGCATTCAGTGCTCGGCCTTCCCCGCATGGGCCGCCGCCAACAACCACTGCCGGGGCGTCTTCATCACCCCCACCTTCAACGGTTGGTCTAACCTCCCCGATCAATCCGGCGGCTACCGCGACGGCTTCACTCACATCCCCGCAAGCGAGGTCGGCGGCAACTCCAGCGCAAACGTCTGGCAACTCGACGCCGCTCACCGCATGGCCCGCGAACTCTTCGACCGTCGCGTCGGTATGGTCGCCGCTTGCTGCCAACGCTTCGACGTCGCCCTCAACCCCGACCCCATCACCTACAGCCTTCTCCGCGTTCCTATGCCTGCCGGGAGCTTTCGCATCAAGGCTTGGTGGTATGTCACCCGCCTAAGCGGTGATTCTGAGGTCGGCGTTCGTTCTTACGGCGAGATTTTTAATAACAAGGTTCCCTCCACGGGGTGGCACTCCGTTACTTTTACGCCAACGGAGCGCGACCCCATGCTTGAGTTGTTGGCCAATTTCATCTTCGTTTGGGCAACGTGTATTTACGTCGAAAAGATTTAATTATTTTTTCTTTTCCATAGGAAGCTTTTCGGCATCTGTCGCTTCACGAATAATCGTTCCGTTGGGGGTCATGCAACCGCCGTCACCGCCTTGGCATTGGGCGCACACGTCAGAGCACGTCATGCTATTGGTGCAGTTTCCCGAAACAAATGTCCCACCGCCACACGAATACAGCTTACCGCCTGGAGACATGCAGTAACCAACTGGGGTGCCGTTGCCACAAATCGGATATTCCGCAAAAGCATTCGTCGTAAAGCCAGAAAACAGGACAAACAGAGCCAACAAAATCCAACGCGCCATGATCGCTTTCTCGTCTACTTAAAGGGTGAAGATACACGACGGCCTCAAGAGCATTGACCAGCGTTCCTGGCTACTCCTTGCCATCGTACCTTTCTCGGACGGACCATTTTGAGCGTGTTGCATCGCTACACACATTTTTTTTGGTCTACCCTTTGCGTTCACTGACTCGCCGGGCCTGTCGCCCGCATAAAACCTTACTCGAAGAGAAGCAACCCATGATTACTGCAATCAACCTTTCCGACCGCCGCCGCGTTGTCACGACCCGCGACCCCGCCATTGACCCCGCCAAGAGTGACCTCAAGACCTACGCAAAAACGCTGGACCTGTCGGCGCTGCACTTTCGCCCCGGCGAAACCCCGACGTTCTTCACCATCCGCCCGCTCGCGGCCTCGGAACACGACCGCTGTATGCAGGCGTCGTTTCGCATCAAAGACTCCACCGAAGACGAGCGCGGCTACGTCATCATCGTCAACGCCGCCCGCTTGGGGATCACGAAGATCGAAAACTTCCCTAGTGAGGGGGAGGTCCAAACCTTCAAAAAGGGTCTGACCCAAGAGGTCGCCGAGGTCATCGACACTGCGACCTCCATCGAGCTTGGACAATGGATCTTGGAGTTGTCGTCAGCCAAAACCGTTCCCGTCGATGTCGCTCTCCCGGCCCTCCCCCCGACACCAGCGGAGCTTCAGCAAGACGAGGGAAAGTAACCCTCGCCTGGCTCATGCGGGGGCTTGGCGTACTCGACAAACTGGACTGCGACACCTGCACAGCGGCTCACAAAAAAGAGCGCGGTTGTGCAGCCCCGCCCGTGGCCTACCTGCTTGAGAACGATGGGTCGAAGAGCCGTGTTGAGTGGTCGGTTGGCGAACTCAAACGCCAAGGCCAGCAACGCGGCCTGATCCCCGACGAAGAGCTTGCTGGCTACCTCTACCCGCTCGCAAACCTGGGCTTCATCCGCGAGCACCTGGGGATGTTTTGGGACTTCTGCCCGCGCGCTTACCTCGCTCCCTTCAACGACTCCGAAGCCCTCTGGGTGGCCCGTGCTGCAAGCGAGAACGCTTATTGGATCCGCCTCGGCGCTCCACACCTAGCCTTCGACGGTGAGAAGCCCACAGCCCGCATGGAATTTCTCACCAAGCTCGCCCTCTCCTACCTCCAAGATCATTTCCTACGAAACGCGAAAAAGCCTGCTGATGGGGACAACACATGAACGAGGATCTGGTCCTTCGGGTTAAATCTGAAGGCGTCGCTGGCGCGGCCACTGACATCGCAAACCTCAAGACTGGCATCGTGGCCCTGCGCGGTGAGATCGACACGCTTCGTCAGTCTGGCCTCTCCGCGTTGGCCAAAGACCTCGCCAAGATCGGGCGCGCGTCTGCCAGCACATTCCAGAACTTCGCCTTCGCTACCCCCCAGATCCGAAGCATGTCCTCGGCCCTTGCGGGCTACACCCAAGCCGCCCAAGCCGCCTCACAAGCAACAGCATCCTTGCGTTTCGGTGCCGCTGCGCGATCCATCGGTGCAGGCTCCACACACATCCAGCAAACAACCCAGGCCGTTCAGGGATTGAGCGGGGCGGCCTCCGGCGCGGGCGGCTCTCTACAAAGCGCAGGACAGGCCAGCGGTGGGTTTGCAAGCTCACTCAAGACCGTCTACGGCCAGGCGCAATCCGTCACAAATCAAATCCAAATGGTCGCCGACAAGGTGCAAGATGTCATCACGGGCATCGTGAGCCTCGCACAAGAAGGGGCGAAGATTCAGCAGCTTGAGGTGGCCTTCTACAAGATCGGAGGCAGCCTCGACAAGCTCAACGAATTGCGCGATCTCACTGGCGGAATCGTCAGCGATCAGCAGTTGGTCAAGAGCTTCAACATGATGAACCTCTTTGAACTGCCCCAGAAAGAAATCCCAAAACTGATGAAGTTGGCGCAGGGCGCATCGATTGCGATGGGTCAAACCGCCAATAAAATGATCAACGATATTGCCACCGCCGCAAGTAGGCGGTCCCGTATGATCGCGGATAATATGGGCATCGTCGTTGATCCCCTGAAGGTGATGTACGGCAATTACGCCGCAAAGATCGGCAAGGCCCGCGACGACTTGACCGACGCCGAAAAGACGATGGCCTTTACCCTCAACATGATCGAGAAGGGTGGCAAGCAGATCGAGCTTGCGGGCGCGGCCCAGGCAAACGCTTACGCAAAGGCCGCCGCCGAATATCAAAATGCCTCCGACACCTTCAAAAAGGGCATCGCTGATATCGTCTCTTCAGCTGGTGGCTTGGACATCCTGCGCGAAGGGTTGAGCGAGGTCGGCGCTGAGTTTGATAGCATCGGCGGCGGCGCCGCGACCACCGCAATCAAGAGCATCTTTGGTGCTGCGATGGAGGGCGCAAAGCTCCTCCCTCCACTGCTCAAGGGCATCTGGCCCACCGTGCAGCTTGGCTTGGACCTCTTCACCGCCCTGGCTCCCCTCTTGCGGATGGGTCTTGAACTCGCCTCCAAGCTCACCGCTGGGTTTGTGATCGCCGTGAGGGTGGGCTTAATCCCCTTCGTCAACACCCTCGCCCTGGTCTTGAAGGGTCTGGCCGATGTCGCTGAGTTCGCCGGGCTTTCAGGCAAAGCTCTCTCCGACGCCGCCGATAACTTCGCAAAGCTCAACGCCAACACCGTCGAAATGCTCTCTGGCAAGTCCCTTGAGGTCACGGTTGAGGTGCAGCCCCAGTTGAGCGTTGGCGCGCAATTCGAGAAGGATGTCGCCGCCAAGATCAAAGAACGCCAAGACAAATACAAAAAAGAAAGTGACTTGGACCTCCGCCTCAAGCTCTCCCTCACGGGGTCGTCGAAGGCCGCCATTGATTCGGTCTTCAAAGAAGGTGAGGCGCTGATCCTTGATCGCTCCAAGATCACCCAAGACATTCTGGATAAGGTCGCCCAACAAAGCGTCCTTGAACTCTACAAACCCGACCCCGAAGCCCGCAAAAGCATCGAGCAGTTGCTCATTGAGGCGGTCCCCGAAGCCTTCGCCACCACCACCGCCGCCAAGTTTGCCGCCGTCGGCGAGCGCGCTTCCGACGCCTTCGTTCAAAGCATCGGCGCAAAGCTGCCCTCTCAGTTGAAGGGCTTGAGCGTTCAAATGGTGGCCTCTTCTGACGCCCTCTCCCGAAGCCTCCTCTCTGGCATGGGTGCTGTCGTTGAGGACTTGGCACCCGGCGAGGCCGCCAAGATCGTCAAGAGCATGGCTTCGGCCCTGGCCACCGAAGCGGGCAAAGGTGAGGCTGAAGAACTCCTCAAAGCCCTGTCCTCTGGCTTGGTGAAGTCTGGACGCGGCGACATCGTGACCGACGCCCACAGCGACGCTGACTTCACCGCCATGACCGCCGCGCAACAGGTCGCGGTCCTCCAACAGCGCATTGCCGACGAAAGCGTGAAGTTTGCTGACAAAGCCGCCGCTCGGATCTGGGACGCTCAGATGGCTTACGAGCAAACCAAGGGCGGAATCATCAGCGTTGAACAGCTCATCGCCAAAGGCTCCATCGGTAAGGTCGCCGAAGAGTTCAAGCTCGCCTTCTCCCCCGAAACCCTCAAGGGCTTCAAAGGCGAACTCAAGCTCATTGACGGCGCTGTGTCGGGGATGGCCGAGGCTATCGGCAAGCTCAAAGAAAAAACTTATGGCGAAGATGCTGTGGCGGGTGCTTACGGCGACATCCTCGACGCCGCTAAAGAAGCGGGCCTTCTCAAGCAACAAAACCCCTTCGCGTTGGTGTCCCCCTCTGACATTGATGCAATTATGGCGATGAGCGCCGAGATTGAGGGCGTCGGCGAGAAGGGGGAGATTTTAACCGGGTCGATGGGTCAAGCCGCGAATGCTTGGCGGGCCGCTGGTGGTGACGTTGATGCTGCAAAGGCTGCTCTCAAGTCGTGGGCGGGGCAACTGCAAGTCGCCGAACAACGCTTGGAATCCTACCGCAAGCAGCTTGAAGGCACGGGTGGGATGACCGATTGGATTGCTGGACAGATTGCCAACGCTCAAAACAGCCTCGCGTGGGCGCTTTCGCAAACGAAGACCGCTGCTGAACAGGTTTCGTCGTTCACTGATTCAAAACCCAACAAGGGGAAGAAGAACAAAAACGACATCCTTGAACGCGAGGAACTGCTCGGCCTCACCGAATATCAAAAGGCTATCGTCGCGGTGAATCGCCAGTTCCACAAGGACATGAAGGACGCTGGCAAGAACCTCGACCTCATCAACGCCGCCCAAAAGATCCAGGCCGCAAACATCGCCAAGGCCCAAAAGGAAATGTGGGAGCCTGTCCTTGATGGTGCTCGCCAGCGTTTGAGTGACTTCCAAATCGCCTTGGCTGACCAGCGCATCGAAGCCGCCAAGATGCTCAAGGACGCCCAGGAAGAGCTTCGCATCAACAACCTCTCTGTTGCCCTTCCCCCCATCGATCCCCTTGGCGAAATAACCTTCAACAAACAAAGGCTCTTCGACTTCAAGTCGGACTACATCAAATCGATGGCCGATGTTTTCAACGACGGCTCTCTATCCGAGGTCATTAGGGAGTCCATTTCATACGCCCTCGATGACGGCATGTTCGGCGATCAAAGCCTCTTGTCCCTCCCTGGTCGCTTTGCAAAAGACATTCAAGACCAAATCAAATCCGTTGCCCCCACCCGCGCGGCCACCGAGGAAGAGAAGAACATCGAGCGCCAACTCTCAGCCCTTCGCACCGAGCAAGAAGAAAAGCTCTCCATCCTCACCCAAGGCAGTGAAGCCTACCTCGCCGTCAAAGCAACGTTCGCCGAGCGTGAAGCCCAGCTTGAGCGCCAACGCTCTGCCATCACCATCGAAGAGGAACACAAGCGCGTGTGGGCTGGGGCCGAAGCCTTCGCACAACTTCAATCCGAAACCGCCAACTTCAACAGCTACATCGACGGCATGACGCAAACAGCAGCCCGCAACACCGCCTTCTTCGCCGAGGGCTTGTTGGGCGGGATGTCTGCGGTGAAGGCCGCCGCCGATCAGATGTCTGCCATTGACCAGCAGTTGGCGCTGGGAACCATCCAGGCAAGCCAGGCTGAGTCCAAGAAGATGCAAGCTGCTCTGGGGGCCAGCGGGAAGTTCATCGCGGGCTTCATCAAGGACCAACGCGCGCAAGCTGGCGTGCTCGGCGCGATGGAGATTGGACATGCGGCTGCGGCTTTCGCTGGCAACCCCATCCCCGACCCGTGGGGTGGTGCCGCTCACTTGCTCGCCGCTGCCAAGTACTTCGCTGTGTCTGCGTCGGGGAGTGGTGGCGGCGCTGGCTCGCGGCCTGAACCCCCACGAAGGGCCACCGCTCTCAGCAACCGTGACCAGAAGGGCGGCGGGAGGGAGCGTCAGTCACGGGAGGTTACGAATATTATTATTCAACCTTTGAGTGGGGAGGTGATTGTACGGTCAGCGAACAAAGCGGCTGCGAAGAACGTGAACGTCAAGTTCCACGGCGGCTTGATGGGCGGGGAGTTCAGGAGGACGGATTATTGAAATAAATTATACCAAATTAAAATGAAAACCAGTCACCTCGAACGCCAGATAGAAAGACTCCACGAACTTCATTAATTTCCCCCCCGTCATCTGAATAAAGACCCGTCAGTTTTCCGCCGATGATTGTATCACCGATTTGAAGAGTTGTTCGGAATTCGAAGCCTCCAAAATTTTGATCCGCTGATTTAAAAATCGCTATCAGCGCTTCGTCTTCAACTGATTCGCCAACTATTCCGCGGTAAGTAGCACTGAAATCCATGTTAGCTCTTAACGTCGAGTTCATTGACTCTAGATTAATTTCAGCCAATTTCCATCGAACACCGAATGAGGCAGCAAAAATATTAACTTGCCCCGATGTTGATAAATTTTCATCTTTTACACCATCTCCATTGAGGACTGTCAAATCCCACAAAGAACTTGCCCACGAAACAGTACTAACAATTCCTAATGCCCCCCTTACTGTTGATGCTCCATCATAAGAGTAGCCATGAAAATCCCAAGTGCTAGCAATATTAACGCCGGGAAATCCGCCTCCGCGCGCTATTAAATCCGCGCCTTCATCCGCGTTGCTTGCTCCTAGCTCAAAGTTTTTTGTTGTTTCTGCGCTTATGCCGAAAAGAAGGCTCCATTCATTATTTGAAGAACTTACCCCCTCCATAAAAAATCCAGTCATCGCTTGTGTAGATGTGTTTTCTTCTCCAACTTCTACACCTGCTTGTCCCAACACAGAGAAACTGACTTTTTCAGTACCATTAGGATCATTTTTTAGAGATTTTCTCGCTGTTTGGCCCAAAATATCGGCCTGAGCAGAATAAGCATATAGAGTTAGACATGATAAGATAATTGCGCGCAATTTCATGCTGTTCCTTTCGCTAGCTCTGGAGATTGCAAGGAGTAAGCTGTAGTTCAACTCCTGAGCATGTTGAAAAAAAATCTAGATCTGCACCTTGATCATTAACCATTTAATGATCAAATTTATTAAAATATATCGAAACAAACGATACAAGAACATTTTTTAAAAAACAAAACATAACAAACATTTAAATTATTGACAAAATTAAATGACACCATATTGTCATGTAATTTTGTCATAGTAATTTTATTGAAAAAAAAGACATTTTTTTAATAATTATAAAATGTTAAAAACTAAATGCAAACCACCCTCAAAACGCAGCATATAACCCCGGGACCGCCCAATCGATCGCGCTTACCCCTTTGGCGATACTCATGGATTGACCGACCCACGATCCTAGAGTCCTGTATATTCCTATTCATCAAATCTACGCGGATGTGGCTCATCAGCACCAAAAATGTTAGATCTGCGCAAAACAATCGCTTACGGTTTTAGGGAGCCTTGGCCACTGCCTCACCCTCACCTTCTTCGGCACGGCGTCAAAGTTTTTGAAGTCGATCCAATTCGCTTGGCTGCCTTGTTTGAAGAACACAGGCACCCCCGCCGCCTGGCACTGCTTCACTACATCAACCACCCACGCCAAATCCATCGGCCTCGCCCCTGGCCCCGACTCTCCCCCCACGACCACCCACGACAACCCATCCACACCCAGCCAAGGGCGCAGATCCACCTCACCAAGCAACGGCTCCACCGACGCCCAGCGAACATGCGACACCCCACCCGCCTCTCCTCGGCGAGCTGCTAACAGATCCCCCAACCGCTCCTCTGCCGCCTCTTGGTTCTCCACCGTCACCCCCCACCAGACATGGCCCATGCGATAGGGGAAGCGGTCGTAGGCTTCGTTGATGATTGAGCGCAGGTTGTTGGCTCGCTTGCTCAACACTTGGAACGTGTGGTGATCGGCGTCGGCCATCGCCGCCACGATCTTCATCACGTCCTCCCTCGGCAGGTCTGGGTGGCCGATGTCAGAGAGGGAGTTCACGAAGATCATCCTCGGCCTCTTCCACCTCGCTGGTTGATCCAGGCGCTCAGGGATCAACCGCACCGCCCCCGTCCACTCCGCACCATGCGAGGTCATCTTCGTGAGGCCCGCGTTTGCCGCTGCGATCTTCTCGTTGGGATTGCTCGCCAAGCGATGCACCACCCTCATCGCGTAACAGTTCCGGCACCCCTCGCTCACCTTCGCGCAACCGAGGATTGGGTTCCATGTTGTGTCGGTCCATTCAATCTTGCTGTTGTCACCCATGATTTCTCTCCTGAACTAACGGCTTCGACTTGAGCGTGCTTTTACTTTTGTACGATTTGTTTCGCTCGTCCCACTCGGTTTCCACGATGCAAATAGCATGAGCATCTTCAATAACCCTATCCTTCACCGCCTCTTCGTGTTGTTCGCGCGGGGATGGGGTTGGCCGAAATGCGTCGGGGCTAAGGGCGCTGTAGCGGTCCTCGTCATTCGCCGACGCATACAGCTGAACGTCGCGTGATTCTCGCCGCGCGCCGAGGCCTCCGACCGTGGCGTAGGACTCTCTCCGGCGCTCTGTAGGGGTCATGTTGGCGAAGCGTTCGCGGGCCGCGCGTAAGAAATCGGTGGGCATAATTCCTCCACGTTGCAGATACCATTAGGCATCTGAATCTATGGAGGATGATTAGCTAATCCTGTGCCAAGTTACTTCGCTATGCGCTTGAGGATAGCTATCGCTTTCTCCAACACCCGATGGTCAGCGTCGGTCAGATCGGAGACTTCGTGTTTTACTTTCTCTAATCCCTTGCGAAGACTCGTTAATTTCTCTATCCGGCCATCTGGCCGGATTTCAGGCTCATCGCTCAACAAACGCCGTAACTGCCTCTCGCTCTTACCAACAACAGCACGCAGAACGGGAAGCGCCTTCTCGGTGCCTTGATGCGCGCGACCAGGTCCGAACGAATACCCCTGATCCTTGAGGCGGGCGGCCAATTCCTTCACCTCGCCCACGCTGTAATCTTTCCGGCGCTCGTTCTCAGCAACTTCAGCGCGCCAGGCTGCGTCGGGTTGTTCCCGTTGGGACAGAGGAAGGATGCGAACGGGAACCCTTGTGAGGTCCAAGTCCTGGCTGATTGGAGGAAGGGCTTGGGTCGGCTCAATCAACGCCTTGAGAACAGCGGGCGAAGCGGTTTTGCAAAGGCTAGCCAGCAAACCTGAACGGGATTCAGGGAGAGCGGCCAACAGAAGCAACGCCGCATAGCGATGGCTTCCGGCGATCATCACGTCCTCGACATCGATGACCAAGGGGTGAATCAGACCAAGCACCGCAATCGAACGCGCCAAATCAACGACGTGGCGGGCGTCCAAGATCCGGCTGGGGCTGGGGTGAGGTTTGATTGCGCGGAGGTCGCGGGTCGCGGTCGGGGTGTCGTGGCGGATCTTATCGAGCAGCTCTGCCTTGTTAGATTCGGGGAGGGTCGTTGGAGGCGTCGCGCCGAGGAACGAGGCGGCGAGGGACTTTCGTGGGGGCATTACTTTCGCCTCTTCGCTGGCAGGGTGGGTGGGGGGGGAGCCAACAGCGCGCGCACTTCAGCAAGCAGGGCTTTGATCTCGGCGGCGGCCTTGGACTTCGGCGCTGACCTACACACCCCCAGGCCTTGAGCGTAGGCGTCTAGGTAATCGACGCGCAGACCCATCTGTGTTGAGGCCACAGCCAAACCCGCCTGGATAATCAGCGCGGGGGTTTCATCGGCGGTCTTGGACTTCGGAGAGCGTTGGTTGATCACCGCCAACGCCTGCACTGGCCGCCTACGCTGCGCCGCCTGAATCTCCTCAATCGTCGCCCCCAGCGCCTCAAGATCCATCAAGGATGGGCGAACGGGTACGAGGATGAGGTCGGCAACCGAGAAGGCCGCCGTGATCGTGTCCCCGTGTCGGGGGGGGCAATCAATAAGGATCCAATCGAAGGCAGCTTTGAGGGCTGGCACTCTGGTAGGGGCGGCGAGGGTCGCGTCTACACTGAGCACGGCGGGGGTAAGCGATACGTCGTCGGCATGGAGTGGCCAGTTCATGGCCGTTCGCTGGGGGTCAGCATCGAGGACGAGGACGCGCTCGCCTGCCGCGTGAAGCGCATCCGCGATGTTGATTGTGACCGTAGTTTTCCCTGATCCACCCTTCTTGCTTGAGACTGCAATCACTGGCACCTGCTACACCTCCGGCTTCCACCAGCCGGGGCGGGGTGTCGCTTGGGGCCGCGCAGGGGTCAAGGGCAGAGAGGCGATGGTGGGTAGGGGAAGCAATTCAACCGACTCCCCTCCATCCTTCGCGCCGCGCTGCTCCACCACGACATCGCTTTCCCTTTGATTGTTTGCGCGCACCGCGCCTTGGTTAGATCTCGCGGCTTCGCAAGCCCTGCTGAATGCTCTTCGCTCTTCGCCTCTCTGGGTAATCCACCATTCCACCTCTCGGTTGCTTCCCTGCTCAACTGCCGCATCATCACTTCCATGATTGGCTCATCCTCAACCGAGAATGCCCTCGCATCCACAGACTCAAAACGGATCACCGAAAAGTAACCCCCGCTCAGAACCTCATGCGCCGCGCAGAACAACTTGACCTTGAAGTTCCCACCGTCCTGCACACATCGAAAAGTCCCAAGCTCCGCCTCTACCGTGTACCTGTCACCCTCTTGTGCACCATCGACCCACATCAAGCTGGCCTCCCCCCTCGGATTCTTCTCCCACTCCCTCACAGCAAACCCAACTCTCTCCAACTGCCTGAACACAAACTCTCTCAACATGGAAATGGCCCCCAACGCATTCGCCAGCGTTGTTACAGGACCAAGGTCACACCATCGACGAAGGTCCACCGCCACGCCCTCCCGCCTTGCTGCCTTCTCTGCTTCCACCCTCGCTTGGCTATCGTGTGGATTGAGCCGCGCCAGCATCACCAATCGTTCAATGTCTGCGCTCATCACTCTCCTCTCTCGGCTTCACCACTTCCATCCACCGCTTCATCACGGCGGCCCTTGGCCCTGTCTTCGGCTTCTTCGCACCTCGAAACATCAGCCAGCACAACGCCAGCAACACCACATCCCCTGCGATCCCCTTCAACCACTTCATCTTCATCTCTTTTGTTTGCGCCGCTTGGGGCCACCCTGCCAATACCACGGCAGCCTTCGCGTGTGATCTGCCGACTGCACAAAGACCTTATGTTGCTCAACGATCTCCTCGAAAATCGCCACCCCGTCCCACTGTTCCATTGCCGCCTCCGCTGCCATGCAGAGCGCTTCGTATGCGCGCAAGACGTCCTGCATGAGTGCAGCCGTTGCGCGCAGATCGGCGGGCCAGCGGTCGGTGTCGTCGCCGTAGTAGTGCTCTGCGTTCCTGTGCCAGCACCCGTAGCGTGTCTCGGCGGGAGCGAGGGTAGCCGGGTCAAGGCTGGCAAGAATCTCAGCTGGGGATTGTTTGCGTTTCATTTCCCCTCCTTCGGTGGTGGGCTGATGTAGAGCTTGAGCGTGATGTGTTCGCTCATCTTCACCTCCAAATCCGCCCCGCTCACCGACAACCTCCACAGCCCGTAGAGCGTCAGCAGAACCAGGGCGACCCTCCATGACCACTTCGCCGCCGTCACTGCACAGCCGCTTGGTTGAGGTCTTCGGTTGGTTCGGTTGGCTTTGGCTGGCGGTGTTCGGCCATCCACGTCCCCCCATACTTGAGCCGTTCCTTGAGCACGTCGCCGATGAACTTGTTGGCCGCACTCTTCGCACTAAGCCGATGCTCCGACACCGCGAAGCACGTCCCCCACAACGGCCCTTTGTCGTGGTGGTTCTCGATACCCACCTCCACGTCCACTTTCGCCCTGTACGACCACCGCGGCGTCGGCAACCGTGGCCTCACCCAGCGGCACGCATACGTCGTCACCTTCGCCTCGTACTCCCCCTCTGGCAGCTTCAGCGTCACCTTCTTTTTCTTCTTCTCTGCCTCTTGGTACTCGGCCTTCCCGAAGATCACATCCGCCAAGTGGATGTACTTCGACCACCCTTGCGCCAAAAATGAGGCATCGCGCGACCAATCGTCTGTGTTGAACACGCTCGCCCGAAGCGTCAGCCCGTGATCTGGGTCGTAACCCAACCTCAACCCCGTCTGCCGACCGTTTGGCCGCGACCTGCCAAGGCTGCACAACTTACCCGCCAGATCCCTCAACACCTTCGGCCACTCCACCGACACGCACGTTTGCACAAAGCCCAAGCCCACGCGCAGCGCTATGTCTTCATCTCCCCACCCATCGCCGACATCGAGCACCACCCCCAGATCCCACGCGCCTTTCCTCGACCACACCGTCAGATCCACGTTCGGCCCCTCCCACCGCCCCAACTTGGCCCTCGCCTCCCAGCCCCTCGGCGTCATCTCGAAGCTCTTGTAGGCCACCAACTCCTTCAACTTCTCTTTCAGCTTCCCAAACATTTCTCTCTCTCCCTTTGGTTAAGGTTTCCGTTCAAACAATTCGCAACGGTAATGATTGGCCTCGGCGATGGCTGCGCGGCAATCGGCCAGGGCGCGGTGTCTTGGCTTCGGCGCGCGGGGGTAGACCTCGGCAGGCATCCACCATTGGGTGAGCTGTCGAAGGCCGCTGATGTCGATCAGCCGTCGATGAAACCACCCCTCCAACCGCGTCATGTGTCGCCGGAGGAATCGGCGGTCGAAGTCGATGCTGTACCCACCCAGCGGCAACGTCCCTGGCGTCATCCCCTGCTGTGCGAGCCACACGCACGCGGCCTCTTCGACTCCCCCCACCTCTGCGGCGATCTCGGTTCGCAGCTCGTGGAGCAGGCCATTATCTGCGTGCATCTCCCTCGCCACTTCGTCCCATTCGGACAGGGGGAGAATCGTCGGATGGATCAGCCACGACCGGGCCGCGACCTCTTGTAGCCGCGTTGTGGTGAGTACGATCCCAAGCTCCACGATCTCATCCCGCGCTTCGTCGAGGCCCGTCGTTTCGAGGTCCAACCAAGCGATCATCTCTGGCGGTGTCGCGCTCATTCGACCTCCACAAAGAGCGAAGGTTGAAGCCAGCCTGTGAAGGTTCGGGCGCGTTCCTCTGCCTGTTCTTTTCGGAGCGTGGCGAGGTAACGGCGGCCCCCTGCGGTGATCCTCCACAGCACCGACCCATCCCGCGCACTCCCCCCGCTCGCCTCCACCAACCCCTTCCCCAGCAATCTCCCCACCGCTTTGGCTGTCATTCCGTGGGGGACTTCGTTGCTCGACAACGACACCACGCTCAACCCCTCCACGCCCTTTGCCTCTGCTTTCTCCAACCGCTGCAACAGCTTTTCGGGTGTCAGGCACGACTCCCAAAATGCCCTCAACTGTTCCTTGGTGACGTTCTTCATCTCGCCCTCCGCTTCGCCCTCGGTTCGTTATCGAGGGCGGCGTTGATCGTTTCGTCGGGTCAAAACACGCTTGCGATCACCACATCACGGACCACCCAGAAACACCGAGAGCGCCTGTTTGTATGGGGCTAGCTTCGTCTTCGACGCCTGCATCAGCGCGTTGTCCACCGCGTTCCTTGCCTCTTTCTGGATCTTCGACGTGACCTCTTCCGCTCCAACCTTCAAAGTACACACCCACGGCTGCGGGCTTTGAGGGAGCTTCGCGCGCCTCACCTCCACGCTCGATGTCAGGCGGTTCTTTGGATCTCCGTTCAACGCGGCGGGCGGTAAGAAAAGCCTGATGCTGTCTGCGTTGGGGGTTTCGTAGAACGTCCCTGATGGGAGGGCCATCGTGTCGATCAGGTCTGCGATGTCCTCCGGCAGTTGGTTCTCCACCACCTCCACCGTCAACGGGGCCGCTGTCTTGTGTCCTGGCCCTGGCCCCGGCCATGTCGTCGAGTGTGGGGGGAGGTCAGGGATCGGCGCGGGCGCTTTGCTCGCCGTCGAAGGCGTCGTCGGGGTGGCGCGGGTGGGGGTTGGCGCTGGGGGGACGGCGGCAGTCGCGGGAGGGTTGGCGGGGGGAAGCTCGGCGGCGGGCGGGAGGTCACTCAGCCGGATCGTTGGTCCCGGCTGAACGATGGGCGCAGCCTTCGCGTGTGAGCGCGGCACCGATGACTTCCTCGGCACTTGGCCTGGCACCAAGCTCGACAGGTAATCTTCCAGCTTCCACCGCACCGTGAACCTCGACCCCTCCGCTTCACACGCCGCACGCAGCAGCTCTTCGTTGAGCGTCATGCTCGCCCGCTTCGGCACCACAAACTCGGCTCCGATCTTGACCGCACGCCACTCCCCTCCAAACCTCGCGTACAACGCCAGCGCCTCTTTCCCCTTCTGACGCCCCCTCACTCCCCCCCACCACGACGAGATCTCCCTCCCCGCCTCTTGGAGCGTGCTCGCCTTTACCTTCACCGTCCTCCCCATCTCCCGCCTCGCTTCCAAGCTGTCGGGGCATGACGGCGGCAACGCCCCCTCGATGACGACGGCGGCCTCTTCGGGAACCGCAAAAAGCTCCTCTCCGCTCTGGTCGAAGATCCGCCGGGGCATCGTGACGAGGTGGTGGGTTGATGGTGTTCTGATCGCTTCCATTGGGTCTGCTCCTCTGCTCGCAAGGGTGGCGTTCTGTCGGGCCGGATGTTGCTCAAGTCGAGCACCTGGGCTGTCGGCATGTTTTGCAGAGGATGTGCCAGAGGGTTTTTTGCTTGGCTTCAATCTTTTCAGTTGACGCAAAAGATTTGATGCCTATACTTGGTTCATCGGTTGATTAACCGAGTGACCCCGCGATCACTTAGGAGCCAACGCCATGTCTGCACCCGCCACCACATCCTTTATCTCTGCCACCGCCGCCGCCCTCGTCATCGATCCCAACGCTTGCCCCTCCACCCGCCACGCCATCGGCTACTGCGCTCAAGCCATCGCCAGCGCCCAGGAAGTCACCGACCGCAAGCACGCGCCCCTCAAGCGCGCACAAGAGCGCCTCGACATCGCCCGCCGTTTCTGGGCGCGGGCCGTCGAGAAGGCCGCTCCCGCCGCTGAATTGGCCCTGGTTGTTGAGGCTGGCCTCGCCGCCCGCGCCGCCATTGAAGCCGCCTCCAAGATCGTCGCCGCTGCCAAGACCAAGAAGCTTCGCATCACCCGCGCCTACGCCCTCAAGGGCATGAACACCCGCGAAGCCGCCCGCTATATCGCCGAAGTGCTTCACGCCCAGGGGATGTTCGCTGACCTTCCCGCCGCGATGGTTGGCCTCGCCGCCGAAGTCCAAAAAGAAGTCCCCTTCCTCGGCGACGCGGCCCCCGAGCACATCCTCGCCGCTTGGATGCGCTTCGATCCGGCTGTCTAAACCTCTCTCCTAAATCACCTTCCCTCACCCTCAACATAAAGCAGCGCCCCCGATAGAGGGGCGCACAGGACAACACCATGAGCCTCCAATCCTTCGGTTCCGCTTCCTCCACCCCCTCCACCTTCACCCTCGACGCCTCCCGTGCTTGCTCGATCTGCGGGCGCGAGCTCACCGACGCCGCCAGCGTTGAGACTGGCGTCGGCCCCATCTGCGCGAAACGCTCCAACGACGCCCTCGCCCGCTCCTTCCCCGCTTGCTTCGCCGAGGCGTTCAGCCTTGTGTGCATCGCCCGTGAGAAGGGCTTGCTTGTGACCATCCCCCCAGCACAAGCCACCCTTGATGCCATCGGCGACGCCTTCCTCATGGACCCCGACGCCCCCGACCGCCAAGACTGGCGCTTGGTCATCAAACAGTGCGAGTGGATCTTGTCTCACAAACACATCGGCGGCCGCCTCCGTTGCTTTATCTTCGACCTCGCCGAAGCTCTCGGCTACCACGCAACGGCGGCGCTTTGGCGCGGTGAAATGGTCATCGGCAAAGCCACCCTCACCTTCGCCAACGGTCTCCTCACACTGCGAAGCCCTCGCCCCTGCGCCGACGTGCGCGAACGTATGCGTGAGCAAGGTTGGCGCTTCAACCCCACCACCAAGGGCTGGTCCTTGCGCTTTGTCAGCAACACCGAACTCGACCGCGCCGAGCTGCTCGTTCGCTCCTACTTCTTCGACTGCGACACCGCCTCTGCGATTGACGCCGCCCGCAACGCTCTCACCCACAGCCCCTCTCTCTCCCCCGCACCTGCGGCCCCTCCCCCCGCCCTCTGGGAACGTCGCGGGAACGTCCTCGCCCTCCACACCCCCTACAACTCCGCTTTTGTTTTGGCGCTTAAGACCGCTATCCCCCCTCGCGCTCGCCAGTGGGTTGCCGCTGCGAAGGAATGGGTGGTGAACGCCGAACACGAGGCCGCTGTCGTGGCCCTGATCGGCGAGCATTTCAAAGCCGCCGCCTAACCTATCCAGCCGACTCAATAGATAGTACCGTCCAGGGGCAGACGTTGGTGTCTGCCCTTTTGGAGTGGATATGAGAGCGATTTTTTGGGACGAAGAGCACACTCAACCTATCACCGAATCTGTTGAGTGGGGGGACCGTCACCGCAATAACCCGTTCGGCGAGATCCGAGTCATCGCCTCGCCAGAGGAACGCAAAGGGTACCCTTGGACGCTGTTTGCACGGGTTCCAGGCGGGGAATGGGTCAGGGTCTATGTGACGCGCGGACAAGATGCTGGGAAGGCCGTGGGTTGGCCGAAGGGTAAGAAGCGAAGCGCCGAGGTTTAGGTCGCGTCAAAGAAGCGCCTGCACTAAGCCGATGAGCGTTTTTGTGTCGGCAACCGCTCTCTTGGCGTGTTCTTCTGTAACCTCAACACGCAGCTCATAGTCGGCTCTTTCCCGGCCAAACCTTAGATTATTTAAGAGTGTTCCTATGTTAAGTAAGGCCAACTTAATGGCCTCATCTGAACACTCCGAAGCCAGCTCGTCGATCTCGTCGAGCGCCCCTTGATGCACACCTCTCGTACCTAAGTTCCTGCGCTTGCTCTCTAAATACTCTCTGACGGTGTGAAAGGCACCGTAGTAGGCCCGGCTTATGGCAATCCTGGGTGCCACATCACTGTTTGCGCTTAGGTCACTCGCGCCTTGGATGGGTCTTTTTTCAGTCACTCTCCGCGCAGATACCCAAAAATCTTTCGGTTCCGAACTCATTTTTTACAGCAATAAATAAGCAAGACGGCGGCTACCAAGCCGACCAATGGCTTGTGATACCCACGACAGGAGCGCTTGGGCGGAGTCTTCCGTTTGTTCATGGTCCTGATTTACAAACACTTCGACGCAGATTTTATCAGGCACTTTCCTATCCAAGCTCACCCTCAACTTATCGCACCGGGGGAAGCAACGCTTCACCTCCACCTTGAAGTCATCAAGCAGCGCTTTTAGTGCTTGATCTTTGTTCAGTAGAACGGATATAAGCTCTTGTTCTGCCGGATACTTAGCAACGATTTGAAGACCCGATGTTCGGGGAACGGGGCTAAGGGGTGCTGTATGCAAGGCTACGTCTGTCATCGGATACCTCCTGGGGCGCTGTTCGCCCTCTCTCCACTCTAACCACAACGCCAACGGCGGCCAATCCACTTCGATCCACCCCCTCTGGCCTGCGCTCTCTCGACCTACCCCACACGCCTTGACTTGGCCTCATCCACGACGATGCCCAAGAGGAATTGGTGACGGCGTTATTCGAGCGGTGCGCTTGAACACGGCACTTGGAGACTTGGAAAAAAGGGCGGTTCTTTATGGGACAATTTGAATGCAAAGAGGGTGATAAAGGAAAAGCCTGGCACTACGACCTCGGTAAACTCGTCGAAGTCACCTACCAACGGCGCAAGGTCTACATCCAATCTGAAGACGTCGAAGTCGTCACGCTGGCTGGAGTCCACTTGGAAACCGACAAGGTGCTCGTCTTTCCCCCCCAAGCTACCCCCGACATCGCCGCTGCGATCAAGGCGAAGGAGGCCAGGGCCGCGGCGCTGTCTTCAGTTGATGATCAGACCTCCACACAACTCGCTACCTGAGCTCGTGGTGGGCTTGGTCCAAAGCCGAGGGGGAGCCAAGTCATCTGACCAAACCCTAAATCTAAGCGGTTTTGAACTGAGGATATTTTCTTCACCTCAAAACTTCTGTGCTATGCTTTGGGTTAGTTGCTCTGTTGAGAGCAGCGGGGGGACAGGCTCTTCGATTAAGGAGGCCCACATGCGAGCCACACAGACACAAGAAAAAAACAAAGGCGGACGGCCTCGTATGGGGGCTGAAGTCAAAATTAAGAGGGGATATTCTATCCCCCCCGACATGGTCAGGGATCTCGATACAATCGCGGCATCCCGTGGGGTATCAGCTTCGGTCCTCGTCGCTGAGGCTATCGGGGAAATGCTCAAACGAGTGAAGGCCGCTTGACAGGTAAGGTGCACTAAACTTGCACCGATGAAAATAAGGAGTAGACTGGCTCTACTCCGGCAAGAAGCACAAAAGCCCCGGAGGGTGACAGCTCCGGGGCTTTTGCTTTTAGCCGAATGTTTGCGGTTGATCCGCAGGCTCACTTGCTCAGGTCAACGGGATAGCAACCAACCACCTGAGCGAAGCACCTTGATCCTGGCAATTTTTTAGCCTGGGTCAAGAGAGAAGGTGTTTTGTGTCCCCCTACACCCTGGCCCAGACCCCTCCCAAAAATACAATCCAACATCTCAAAAACAATAGCCTTATCGCTCATTCAGCGAAAGTGTATTCTGTTCGCCAGAACACCCCTGCCGCGTCGCTCTCAACCCAGCACCACACCCCCCACCCCCGACGCCGCCCCCCCGTTGGCACGCCCCTTTCAATACGCCTCCGACCAGCCTCCGTTGAGCGAGGTCTTCACCTAGACTCTTTTGTTCATCTTCCCATGCCCAATAATTCAAACGCACCCCAGGCGCGCGTCATAGGGATGTTTTGTCCTCTTGAAACCATCCAAAAAAGAATTGTTTTTATTGAGGTTTGACATGATAAATGCAACCACAAACCACCTCGCCCTCATCACCGACTTCCAGACCGACGCGCTGAAGAAGCTCGCCGAAGCAAGCTCGGCCCTCAACGACGCCCTCATCTGTATCGACAGTCTTGATCCTGCCCTCGTCGTCCCCCTCGCCGAAGTCCTCGGCCTGATCGCCGACCTCTCCGGCGCGGTTTCCTCGACCGCCGCCAAGCGTCTACGCGAACCCCCCCCCACCGCCACCCCTTTCGACACCTACCCCTGCGGCTGCCCGCTCCTCGATAACCCCCGCTCTAGCGATCCATACGAGGGGGAACAATGAGCGCAAACCTCCGCCCCCTCCCCCCCGACCTCGACTACATCCCCTTCGCCGTCCTCCCCCAGACGCTCCACGCCCTGCACCGCAGCATGGAACTCATTGACCATGCGATGAGGCTGGGCCTGTCGGGGCTGCCTGAACTCGATCTCGTTGAACTTCCCGAAGGTATCCACGCCTTGGGATCGCTCACCGCCACCACCCGAATCGGTCGCTGGTTGGAAGCCACCAAGCGCACGGCCCCCACCGCTCAGGGTTGGTGGAAGCTCACCGACCTTGGACAACGCGAGGTCGCCGATCTGCGCCTGGCCGGAAACCTCCCCCCACTTCCCACCGACGCGCCTTCCCCCCCACTTCCTCCCCCACCCCCCCCTAAACAACCAGGCGTGTGGCGTCAGCAACTCCTCTTCGCCGAGGAGAGCCTATGAGCGCACCGCTCCACATCGATCCCGCTGCACCGTGGGCGGTCGTCTGCGCTGACACGCTGCTCACCCTCCCGCAACTCCTCCCCGAAAGCGTCGACGCTCTCATCACCGACCCCCCCTACTGCTCCGGCGGCTTTGGAACCGCCGTGAAGCGCGACCCCGCCGACAAGTACGTCCAGACCGAAACCCACCGCCACTACGAGTCTTTTCTTGGCGACCTGCGCGACCAACGCAGCTATCAGCTCTGGGTTTCTCACTGGGTCGCCTCCCTCTTACCTGCGCTCAAACCAGGCGCTCCTTTCGCCATCTTCTGCGACTGGCGACAACTCGCCGCGACCATCGACGCCATCCAGATCGGTGGCCTGGTCGTGCGCGGCGTCGCTGTCTGGGACAAGACCGAAGCGTGCCGCCCTCAACGTGCGCGCTTTCGCCAACAAGCCGAGTTCATTGTCTGGGGTAACAACGCGGGCCGCTGGGTTGGCTACGAAGGCGCACCCACTCTGCCTGGGGTTTTGCGCTTCCCCACCATCCTGCGCGACCGCGACCATATCGCTGAAAAGCCCGTGGGTTTGATGCGCCAACTTGCGCTCTTAGCCCCCCTTTCTGGCCTCGTTCTCGACCCCTTCGCCGGATCGGGAACCACCCTCGCCGCTGCCCTCTCAACGGGTCGCCGCGCCTTGGGAATTGAACTCCACGCGAAATGGGCCGAACACGCCCGCAAACGCTGCGAAGACACCCACGCCGACATGCACGGGACCAGCTCGCAACGATCTCTTTTCCCAACACATCAAGCCGCTATCGCCTCGACGGGGGATAACCCATGACTTCAAACACTTTCCGCGACGAAGCCCTCATCCTGACCGCCGAAAAGACCGCCCGCAACCAAGTCTCCAACAAATACGAGCCTTCGCGGGCTGGGAAAATCCACCGCCGCGACGGTCACGGCGGCTGGACCAGCGCCGGGTACAACATCGGCGCCTGGTTCCAAGCCACCCCCGTTTACTTCGATAACCTTCGCGGCTTCTTCGACATCCTCAAACACGCTGGATCTCACATCCGCGACTTCCTCGTTGGCGATGTCATCAGGGTTGGCGTCAATCCCACGCGACTTCGACGCGCGAAGAACGACGCCCCGTGGGGACCGGGCGGCCTCTCCCCCCACCCTCGCGGTCACTATTGGATTTGTTGGGAAGTTGATGGCGTCAAAGACCTCCCCCACTGGTTTGACCCGACCTCCAACGACCGCTCCAACGACGCCGACTTCGTGCGCTGGTGGATCGACCGCAACCTCCCCCCATCGTTCCGTGGCTGCTCGGCGATTCTCCAATGGTCATCCAGCGCTTTGTTTCGCGGCAAAGTCGCAATGCACATTTGGATGTGGATGGATCGGCCTGTATCGCGGCCCTGCCTGCACCACTACTTCCAGAACATCAAACACACCCTCAACAACACCATCGACATCACCATTTGGGACGACGCCCGCGTCCACTACATCGCCGACCCGCGCTTCGAACACGTCGATGGGTCCACAATCGCTGATCCCCTCGACGGTTGGCGCTGGCAGTGGGTTGAAGGTGAGCGCGGCGACGTTGCCGAGGCGCTGCCCGAATGGGTCGATCAACCCACTTGGGACGCGCATGTGGCAGCCCTTGCCGCCGCCCGTGAGAAGCAACTTGCCTCCCGAAAGGCCCACAAAGCCGCTCTTGTATCTGCGTGTTTAGTCAGCGCCGCGATGGTTGAGCGACGTGCAACGAAGGCAAAGACCACAGCCTCTAAGGGTAAATCTTCCAAACCTGGACCCGCGTTGGACCCCATCGCCTGCGCCGACCAAGCCGCCGCCCGTGCTGCGTTGGCCGCCTGCGTTGAGCAGATCGAAGACATCAACGCGGGGGAAGGCGCTCACCAAGCGCTGCTTCGGATCACCCTGCGCGCGGCCCGTAGTTGCCTTGGTTTGCTTGATGAACATGAGATCCGCGACGCCCTCGAAGAGCCAGCGGTCGCCGTTTTGATGGATCACCCCGACCGCCCTCGCCCAAAACCCGTCGCCAAGATCGAAGCCGACGGCCTCATCACGGGCGCTTTCAACCGCGCCAAAGCCGAAGGTTTGAACGCATCTGGGGCTACTCTGCCCGCGTTCGCCGCTATCGGGGTCGCCGAGTGTTTGATCCCCCCCACCCCAGCCGACGCCTCCCCCCCGTCGCCTCTCCCCCACAACTCCGACGTCGAAGGCCTCGACACCCCCGACGCTGACGAAGACGCCCGCAACGACGCCGAAGACCCCGACGCCGAAGACCCCTCCCCCATCGCCCTCGATGCGCCCGAGGCCGCCCTCGACGACATCACCTGCGACACCCAGATCGACACCGCCGAAGAAGCCGCCCTCTTCCAAATGCGCTTCATTGAGGCCCGCGCCGAGCTTGCTCACATCATCGCCGGGGCCGTCGCCTGCGGTGGCCGCCATGCTGTGAAGGCTCCCGCTGGCCTCGGTAAGAGCCACGCCATCTGCGAAACCCTCATCGCTCACCGCCGTCGCAACCGACTCGGCCACAATTCCCCTGTCCACATCGCCGCCCCGGATCTCAGCCTAGCGCGCGAGCTGCGCGAGGATCTGCGCAAACGTGGCGCAAACGCGGTGCTTGCCGTTACCCGCACCGTGCGTAACTGCGAGAAATTTACAGAGGTTCTGGCCGCCTCTCGCCTCGCTCCTAACGGTGGGCAGCGGTGGTGTGAGGCGTGTCAGTGGCACCCTAAAAACGCTGGATCTACAGAGGCTTGCAGATTTTGGCGGGCATACACCGCCCAAGAATCCGCAGATTTTATCTGTGAATCTCACGCGCTAGAAGCTCTCAAGACGAACATCTTCAGCACCCCCGAAGACTCCGACGCCCCCCTTCCTGTGCATATCGACTGGGCAAGTTTTAACGAATTAGAACCGGGAGACTCTGCAACTCCTTGCGTGAGGCGCACCGACGCGGGGCTGTCTATCAGCGCAAAGATTTCTTATAGATTAGGAGAGGGTTCGCAGGCTCCGATCCCGCGTTACGAAGACACACCGCGCTGGACATCTGCCTCTAAAGCATCCTTGATTGACTTCCTTGCTTCTGCTTACGGCTGCGCCCCGAACAGAGCGAGCGTCGCCGAGGCCGCAACGCGCGGCGCAACGGTCAACGCGTTCATCGACTGGACCTCTATAGGCAAGCTCTCACAAAGCACGGCGCTGTATCGACCCGCCGCTTACTATGAAAACAAGGGTTTCCTTTGCGGCTGGCACATCGGAGTCGAGCGCGCAGACGCGGCGAATGGAGGGAAACCACTTCCAGATATTGAGTTTACAGGCACCTTCCCGGTGACACGGGAGAGCAAGGCAGAGATTCGCGCGTGGGTGAGGGCCGCGTGGGGGGTTGATTCCGACCTTGCGATGGATGACTACGCGCGCGAACACATTGATGAATGGCCCGTGGATGCACAGGTGATCGATGAAAGCATCCTGCACGCGCTCAAGTACGGAGGAACGCTCACGCGTGGGCAGATAACAGACCTTCAACTGGCCGGAGAACTCGCCGGGGAGGGTGTTAATGCGCTGCTTGCTCTCATGTGGAAGTCCGAAGAAAACAAGAACAACCGCAAGAAATACCGATCAACCGACTACTTCAACAGCGACGTGCTCGCGGAACAAGTTCACGGGCTGACCGTGATCTCGAAACATGAGAGTGGGAGCGCCCGATTAGACGCCGCGCGGCGCTTTGACGACGACACGCAGAGGCTAGAGCACCTGCGCGCGGGGTGGAGTTGGGAGGCGGTAGAGGCGCTGCGTCACACAACCGCGCACGCTTGGCAGGGCGCGTACATCGCGGGAGGCATGCTGCACGTCCAAGCGCCCCGGAAACTCAACACAGCGCATGCCAGAACGACCGTCCTGCTGGATGCAACGATGACCGAACCGCAATCAAGGGCCGCGCTGGGCAGCGGCGCTGTGTTCCACAACATCAGGGTAGGTCAAAACCCCTTCTTGGAGGTGATCCACGTCCCCGCGAACCTCGGCCCCCATGCGGATGCCTGGGGGGATGCGACGGGGCCGAAGACGAAGCGAAATGCAGCGGCGTTTCTGGCGGCGGCTGCGCGGTGGGGTGGCCCCGACACGGTGCTGTTCACCCACAAGCGCGTGACCGACCCAGAACGGTGCTGGATGGCTGACCACCTGGAGCAGTTTGGGGACGTGACCTACCACGGCGCTCCTCAGTCGCGGGGGTCGAACAAGTGGAGAGACAAAACAAACATCATTATGACAGGCCACTACGTTCCCGTGGCTGCGAAACGCCAACAAGCGGAGCTGCTGGCGCTCGCGTGCGGCGAGGTCTACGCCCCGACGAAGCCAGCGGAAGAAGCCGACACTGCAAACACGAAGAAGCCAACCGATTGGGACGCCGAAGCCGCGTGGCTGCTTGAGGGCGGCGCGGTGGTGCAAGAGCTTGCGCGCATCCGCCCCTTGGACGCGACCGCTGACAAGCCAAAGCGCCTGATCATCTTGGACTCGACTTCCCCCGAAGCCTTCGGCATCCAAACGACCGAACGCATCTCGCAAGACCGCCTGGCCTGGGAAGAGCTTGGGTTCCTCCCCCCCCTCGGTGAAGACGCGGCCACCGACGCCGACGTGATGGGGGTGGTGGTGCGTGAGGTGATCGACCTCGCCGGAGGCGCGTTGCCCACGGGTGGGGAGGGTAAGATCTGGCCCATCCCCCACCCGAAGCGCCAAGTGTACAATTCGCAAGACATGAAAGCATTACTGGAACCGCTCCATGATAAGAAAGAGGGGACCGCGCCAGTAACCCTTTCATGTCGCATCAACTCGTGGTGCCGCAAGCGTTTTCGGTCATGGCGTCATTTCGCCGCCGCGTGCGGCGTGGAGGCCACCCAGATCCATCTCCACGGTCGCCCCCCCCTGACGGTCCTGCACCACCCAGCCGCGCTTCCTTTGCCCTGTTTGGAGGCCCACCTCGCCCACCTTGACCAGAACCTCTACCGCCTCTCCACAAGCGCCCCGTGGACCGCGTTGGGGGGAATGTTCGACGAAGAAGACAAGGTGTTGCAGGCGCTCTGGCCTGTGGAGCGGGAAGGGATTGAGCATCAGACACTCACCCACATTTACAAAACCCTTGCAATCACGGCGGATGTAACCACGCGCACGGTCTACAACTGGATCCAGGCCAGGCGCTTGGAAGGGGAGGATAACAGCGCGTGTTTGGTGAGGTTGTGGGCTATCGTGCGGCTGTGGAGGCAGGAACAACAGCGAGAAGAGGCCGAGCGCATGGTGATGGAAAGCTACGGAACGACTGAGGTTGAGGCGGCGGAGATCGTCACGAAAGTCTTCCACATGCAGGGTTGCGCGCCGTGGGGGATCGGGGAGTTGGCCGTCACCATCACCGTCGAAGGGGAGGTCGAGCAAGGTGTCTGTGGGAGTTGAGGCGCACAAGGCGGGCAATAGGGCAGCCAAAATCTAGTATATTTTATTACTAGGATCATCAATATTGACTTGCTACCATTGCCAGCCCCATTATTACTCCGCCGCTGTGGGCTTGCTGAACCCTCAATATTGACGGGGGGAGCAAACGTGCCTATCACCCCACCCAGGAGGCGTAAATGGTTTGGCTTTCATTGAAAATTCTCTATGCGTCAGCGGTTGACCACGATGCACGCTATCCGTTTGGAGTGGTTTTAGGTGCTACCACATCACCAAGAGTGGCGACGCCTTCGTTGACGGGGCAAGAAGATGCCGATTAGACTACAAATCAAATGGGATGGCACCACGCCTGGGCTCGCCGAACAGCGGCTAAGCCTTGCGTCGTTTGGACCTGTTATAGCCGAGTTGCTCAAGGCCATACGTCAAACTGCGTTGATGATCTCTGGCGACCTCGGAGACCCTTCAGGGGGCCAACATCGAAGGGACGCAAAGAGGATCGACTTCCAGTTTGATGAGATCCCAAGGGGGTCCTCTGGTATGGGTGGGTGTGTTGTTATGCGGCCCCGGCCCAACGAACCTCCTTATCGGCCAACACTGCCTTTTTTTAAGCAGTTAGAGCAAGAGGCTAACAACGAGTACCTCGAAAACGTCCTCGCCAAGTTTATCGAAGATGTTGGTCACGAAGCAAACAACCATCCGCGAAACGGGGCAGTTGGGAGCTTTCTTAGGAAGCTCCCCCCAGGCGTAATCTCCCAGCACTATGCGGCGTGGGATGGGGAAAGGCTGATCGCTGAGGTGAAGCTGGGAGAGGTCAATCTCCCTGAAGTGACCGACTTACCAAGGGCATTCAGGGTCTCTGGCCCGGCAGAGATCTTGTGGCTTGCCCACACACGCGAAGATCCTTGGGTAGGGTTGCTGATTGGCGAAAAGGTCAGGAAATGCCATGCGACATTGGAGCAGTTGGAGATCGCTACACAACACAGTGAGAATGTCCAAGCTGCCGTCCTATACAAACCAGCCGACAAGTTCCCTTGGCGCCTCTTATGGATCAGGCCGGGTAGCGAGCCTATCAACCGTCCAGACAAAAGGGATTATCAGCCCGTTCTCGAACGCTGGGATGAGGTGTTGAGGAGGCTTGCCAAGTGATTTCAACGGATAACGTCATCGAATTACACGCCCAGTGTCTGGAGAGGCATGGGGGGGCACCTGGTCTTCGGGACGCTCAATGCCCAGACCGATCTCTTGATATGGCTCAATCATACTGTTATTACGCCAGCTTGTCTGATGATGAGCAAGTTGTCGAAGATGGCCTGCTTCTGGCTGCTTCTTTGTGCTTCTATCTGTGTGAAAATCACTGTTTTGTTGACGGCAACAAGCGCATTGCCTGGGCTGCGGCCATGAAGGTGCTTGAGCAGACGCTCGACCTGACCATCAATGCCACTGATGATGAGGCCGAGGCGTTTATGCTAGCGATTGCGAGTCGGCATGAAGGCAGCACCGTTACCATTGGCAAGGATGAGGTTGTTATCGAAGACGCTGGGGATGTTGTGAGGTGGATGTCCGAAAGGCTAGTTGCCAGCCCACACATCACTAGACCACACTAAGACCTTAGCCTTCGCGCAACCTCTCAAATCCAGATTGCAGTCCCCATCAATATTGACTTGCTACCATTAAGGACCCCATCATTACTTGGCCACCCAAGCACCAAGGAGGTCAGGCGATGGCTCGAAAGTCACTCACAGGTACCCTCGGCGAAGTCTCCCCTCAGATAAAAATCTCTATACCCAAGCCAGATTTAGAAGCGCTAGACGCTTACGCGGGAGCGAACCGTTTCTCCCGCTCTGAGGCAGTGCGCCGCCTAGCTCGCGCGGCCCTTGCTCCAACTCCTCCGACAGGCGCACTCCAACAACTTCCGATCCTGGGGCATGTTGCGGCAGGCGTACCCATTTTCGCCGACCAAAACATTGAGGGGTGGATAGCAGCATCGAGACTAACTCGGCGCGGTGAGGTGCTTTTTGCCCTGCGGGTAAAGGGCGATTCGATGGTCAACGCAGGTATTTTCGACGGCAGCCTTGTAATCATACAGAGTCAAGACACGGCTAGGGATAATGACATCGTGCTTGCCCTCATCGACGGTGCAGACGCCACCATCAAGCGCATCAAGCAGGAGAAGCGCACGGTCCTTTTGATCCCCGAAAACGACGATCTCCAACCCATGCGTTACCCCGCCCACCGGGTCCAGATCCAGGGGCGCGTGATCGAAACCCGCCACGTATGGGGAGAGTGAGGGATGCCAGGGGAACTAGTCGATCTTCTCGCGCGCAGTCCCTGGCCCGCGTTCAAGGCAGCGTGGTTGAGCCAAGCCCTCATGCTCCACCCCCCACCGTTCCCCCGACCGCAGGCACCACAGGGCTAGCCAACGCCGCGTCTTCCCTCGCCCTTGCCAACCTTTCCTCCAAGTCGCCTTCACTGGCGTCGGGGTAGAGCTCGCGCAGGGTGTCGATGTCGCCGATCAGCCCCTGCGCCCGTAAGAACTCCAACCGCTTCAAACGCTCGTCAAAGCTAACGATCTGGGGGATGGGCCTGTAAGACACGCGCACAATCCCCGACCATGCCGTCCCCCTTGCGGCGTTGTAGGCGACGGCGGCCTTCCTGTGCACCGCCCTCTCCCAAGCGCGGGTGAGCTTGATCCTGGCCCTTCGATCATCCTCCAAGTCAGCGCGGTCCAAAGCGATAGCGATACCCGAAGCGGAGTTGCCGTCGTCGAGCCGCCAGGTGCGGGAGGGCAGCCCCAGACAACGGCTCAGAAGCTCAAGGTGGGTGGTGCAGCAGTCACGCATCCCGTCGAGGTTCGCGGCGTTGGCGACGATCTCAAACGATCCGCCCGCGTCGATTTGGAGGATGGCGTCGGGGGCAAGGACGGGGTTTGTGACCTGACCCACCACCACAGGCTGCCCACGTTGGAGCTTTCCTGTGCGCCCGTATTCGCGGAGCAACGAGCCGACGGCCAAGAGGTTGGCGTAGAGGTCATCACCGCCCCACCCGGCGGCCTCTAACCCATGTCCAGATTCATCGTTGCGGGCGATGACGAAGGGGTGGTCGGGCATCCCGTGGGGGATGATGTCGGAGCCGTCTTCAGCCAACACGACAGGCACGAAATCACGAAGCACGGCGAAGAACTCGCGGTCCCAATAGTGGTGAACATCAACGGTTTTCTTTAACCCGCCCTCAAGCTCGACCTCATCGCAACCCATCCAAACAATCGCGGCCTCGATGTGGCGGGGGTCAAGCTCGTTGGGCAGGGCTTCAAACTGGTTGCGGGTGACAACCAAAACCTCAACGCCGTCCTCTTCGACGCTGTTGTTGGCCTCTGGCTCGTTGCCCGAAGTGACGCGCAGGAGGGCCGCGCGCAGGTCACGCACGCTGTCAGGCGAGGGCCGCCAGATGGGGTAGAGCAAGCAGGTTCCAAGCAGGCGCACCATGCGGTCAGCGCGTTCCATCGCCACCGACAGGCCCAGCCCCCACTGCCAGAGCTTGGCCTCGGCCCATGTTTGCTCGGCTTCCAAGTCACAGGTGCGGATCGGCTCTTCGTCGTAGAGGTGGGAGAGTTGCTTCAACGCCAACCCTAAGAGATTCGGAGCGAAGGGGGTGTGGCTCTCGGCGTGCCAGTCGGGTTCGGCGGGCATCTTTGGAATCGCGCCGCGCCAAGATCCTTCGGCCATGTTGAGGAGCTTCTTGGCGTTCTTTCGCTTGTCGGTGTTCTTCTCCCAGCGTCGCTTGAGGCGGGAGATTTGCGCGCGTGCTTGGTCGGGGGTCATCGGTGTGTGTCCTTAGCGCGGGGTTGTGGAGGGTCGAAGGGGAGTTAGTTCGGGTCGCCGCCGCTTAGGTCGAGGTCGCGTTCGCTGTCGAAGATGACCTCGCCAACATCGGGGCGTTTTGGGTGGGCGATCTCTATGCCCAACCCGTAGTGAACGAGGGCTTGGCCGAGGGCGTGGTGGCAGACATCGGCAGGCCAGTGGCGGCAACCCTCCGCGTGAGCGGCTTTGAGTTGGTCTTGAAGTTTATCAATTTGATCAACGAGGGCGGCTGTCTGTTGCGCCCAGCGGGTGAGGTTTGGCTTGGCGAGGGGTCGGGTCATGGGCGTGGTCCTTGGGGGAGGGGTCATCGAGGGCGGCCTTGAGCGATGGTGGTGGCCTTTACAACGGGCCAAACGTCAGCCGCCGCGTACTGCACGACATCGGCCAAGTGAGAGAACTGGTCCTTGAGGGGCTTAGGAGTCTCGCCAACGTAGTCTTCGACGCGGCCCCGAAACTCACGGCGGTATTGCTCGACCGATTCGGCGAGGGTGGGGAGTCCTTGGGTGTAACGCCGAGCACAAGCAGGCGACAAAAAGAACCTTTCATCGCGGATGCTTTGGCGGATGGCTTTGAGGGTGGCCTCTTGGTCGGACAGGAGGCGGCCTTGAATGGTGATCCCGCGAGCCTTGAGGCAGGACAGCCAACTGCGCTGGTCGCCCCAGCGTGCTTTCCCAGCGATGTCCCCGACGCGGCGGTGAGGGCAGCGACCGTTGGGGTTTGTGTCGCAGAGCCACCCAGCGCGGCCCACGTCGTCGGCGACTTGATCAACGGGGGTTTCCCTCCACACGCGATAATCAAGGCCGTAGAGGGTGTTGTTGGATTCGAGGAAGGCCCACCAAGCGACACCCGTGAGGGAAGGGCCAGAGCCAAAGTCCCACGACTCAATGATCTGCGCGCCCGCCAACCAGGGCAGAACCTGCGCCCATTCGCGGGGGCCGTAGATGTGGGTGTCAACGCGGAACTCAGGCCAGATGCGACCGGGGCGGCTTGCGGCGAAGTCGATCTCGTACTCCTGCGCCCAATCTTCAATGGAGAGTTGGGGCTTCTTCCAAGCGAGCCAGGCGGCGTCTTTGCGGGGGTCTTGGGAGTAGTGGAGGCGTAGCTTGCACCACCCAGCGGGGTTGGGGTCGCCGTAGGGGTTGGTGGTGCAGCCTTCCGAGTGAGCGATCTTGGCGAAGCGATTACCCCGGCCATTCACAGAACTTGTCAGCGCGGGGGCGTCGGTGGTGGCGCTGATGGAGGTGAGGATGCTGGCGAGAAGCGGAATGTGGGCGGCCTCATCAACCCAGATCCGTTTGAGTCGAGGCCCGCGCCAGGCTCCCCCCGTGGTCGCGCTGCCCACGATGTAGGAGCCCGTGTCGAGGTTCTTGAGCATGGGCTTGGGGCCGTGTCGCCGCTTGATTTTCGGGCGCATCCAAGGCGGCAACATCTCCAAGGCGAGGTCTAATTTGCCGAAGAGAGAGTCGGGGGTCTGGTCGTCGAGGTCACTTCCCACCCGCGTCATCAGCCCGTAATTGGCGGCCTTGTTAAACAGCCAATCCCAGAGACATGCAGAGGCGCAAATGACCGACACGCCCTGGTCGCGGCTCTTCTCCACAATGAGGGGGAGCAGTTGGCCGTTGACGGCGCGGTGAATCGACGGCTCGCCCTGGCCTACCCAGAGCAGTGGCAAGGGGCGCTGGTGCTCAAATAAAAGCAGCGGCAGGGTTTCGGGGGGGCGGCGGGGGTCGAAGGTCCAGGCGAAATTGTCGAACCAAAAAAGAATATCACGCCGACACCGCTCCATCAGCGCGGCTTGCAACGTCGCGTCGTTTGCGGCCCGTGCGTAAAGCTCCGCACGTCGGACCAGCTCCGCGCTGATGTCTTCGTCTACGTTGCCTGTGCGTCTGGGGGTGAGCAAAGCCCTATCAATCATCAGTCGCGCTCACCCAACACTTCAAAATTGTAGTCCTCTTGGATCAACTCCCGCAGTGCCTTGGCGTTGGCGGTGAGGCATAGGGGGATCGCAAGGAGGGTTTGGTTGAGCAACTCCAAGAGAAATGCCTTGCGGTGGGCAGGCGAGGGGGCGTTCTGAATCCATCGGCGGGGGTCGGAGTCTCTGGCGACGGCCAAGAGCGCCGAAACGGATTCAGCGGCCATCAAGCCAGCGAATTGAGCGGGGCTAAAGCCAGCCTCGCGCACGGTGTTATCGCTGAGAATGGCGGCCATTTTTTCGTGCATGAGAACCCCGACCTCCATGATGGCCTGGGCGACCTTGCGTTGGGCGGGGGCCATCTCATCAAGAGAGCGTTTGATGTCTTGCTGTTGTTGCTGGCTTCGACGGTGCGCGCGGTGTGCTTTCATGGGGTTCCTTGAAAGGGTTGAAGGGGGAAGGCGGTGACGGGCCTCAATCGTCGGTTTCGTCGGGTTCGTCGGCAACGAGGCGGCGGGTGTACTCGACAAGCTCTTCGTTGGTCATCGAGCGCAGCGCGCCGAGGCGGGAGGCGAGGTCGTGGGTGGTGCGCTCAAGTTTGGTGACGCGCTCGTCGAGTTGGGCGTTGAGGGTGTCGGCCATGATGTCTTCAAGCAATTTGACAGCGCCGAGTTTTATTTTGTCGGAGTCGGAGTTGTCGCGCAGGTGCTCCAAGACTTCGCGGTTGCGGCGGCGCACGGATTCGGCGTCGGTGTAAACGAAATCGGAGCCGAGGCGCTGGAGGGAGAGCAAGGCGCGGCGGAAATCGGGGGTCATGCGCCAGCGGTAAATGGTGACGCGGTGCAGGCCGAGGGCGTCGCAGACTTCGGCGAGGGTGTGTTCACCGAGCATCAAGACAGCTTGGCGTTGCTGGACGGTGAGGGGGTGGAAGACTTCGGGCAGGGTGTCGGCCTTCTCCAAGTCGAGGCCGAAGATCTGGGCCAGAAGCGCAGCGCGGTGGTTGGTAGGGGGAGGTGGGGGGGATGGATCTTGGCTCATGTGTCGGTGTCCTTGGATTGAGTATGTTGCACAAAAACTCGGCAATCCCGCACCAATGCTAGAGAGGGGATGCAACATGGTTGCATCCGCAAGGTGCGTACCCCGTCGCCGTGTTCTTCATTCGAAGAGGGGGAGTTGCTGGAGGGGAGAGTAGCGAGCCGCCCACATCTGCCCCTCGACGGTCAGGGCGTAGTACCCCTTTCCGTCATCCCCTCGCCTGCACCAGATGAGGCCCGGTGTGGGGGGCGCTCCTCCAGGTAATCCCCAAAAGCACATGAGAGCCGTCGTATCTGGACAGGAGGCGAGGTCGCGGCGGTGTGTGCGCAATCCCTGCCGCATACGCCGCGCGAGAATGCGGAGGGCGTCGAGATCCCCTTGGCTGGGGGTCCAGTGCGCGAGGATGAGAGCGAGGCGGCATTCTGCCTCGTCCTTGCGCCGTTGCGCGGCTGCTCTGCGGTCAGAGGTCCACCAGCGATCATCCTGCGAGGGGGGAGGGTGGTGCCCGTTCATCATCGCGTCGCCCGCGCAGCAGAGGTGGCAGAGCGGAGAGAGAGGGAGGGGGGAGGGTACGTCCATGGTACCGCCTTCGGTGAGGGTGATGTTGAAGGGGGGGAGGCTGACCAGACCCACAAAAAAGGGGTGGGTCTGTTAGTCAGCTGGGGAGGGTGTGTGTGTTAGGTGGTTTGAAGCTCATTGAAGCTCATTGAAGCTCAATGATCCACAGTGAGCCTCAATGATCCACAGCGACCCGATAGCGGGTTGTCTGTTTCACCCCCCGCTTTTCGACGCGCCCGTCAGCAACCCACGCTTGGGTGTCTCGCTTGATGGTGGGGAGCGGGTGTTTTGCGAAAATTGAAAGGTCCGACGTAGACCACCACCCGTCAGCGTCCTTGCGGCTTTCGGACAAGGCTACAGCAAAGCGCCAGCGATCATCGCGTGTAGGTTTTATCGGTGCTTGCTGGGGCTGTGGTGCTTGCTGGACCAGTGGCGCGGGGGCTTGTGGTGCTTGCTGGGCCTGCGGCACCTGCGACGCTTTCAATTCAGCGATGGCATTTTCGACAGCGGCAGCGTCCCACTCGTTCGCGTTAATTCGTTTAGCAATCCGCAACAAATCGCGGATATTACCCGGCCAGTGGTAAGCCTTGAGAGCCGCGATAATATCGGCGTTGAAGTGATAACCGCGAGCCTTGAGGATGTCGGGGATGTCCTCAAGACAATCGCGCAACGGGGGCATGGTGATCTCCAACACGCTCAGGCGGTAAAAGAGATCCTCACGAAAGCGCCCCGCAGCGACCTCGGCGGCGAGGTTGCGGTTTGTAGCGGCGATGATGCGAACATCAAAGCGCTTTTCCTCAGTCCCCCCCAGAGGCCGCACAACACCCTCTTGGAGAACCCGAAGCAGGCGGGGTTGCAGCTTGAGGGGAAGCTCGCCGATTTCATCAATAAAAAGTGTGCCGCCGTGTGCGCGCTCAAAAACCCCTTTGTGAGTCCGATCAGCGCCAGTAAACGCACCCTTCACATAGCCGAAGATTTCGGACTCAATGAGGTCGCGGCTGGCGGCGGCGCAGTCCAAAACCTCGGCAGGCCCAGAGAGGGCCGTCCAAGCGTGGATCTGTTTGGCGAGTTCGGATTTACCCGTGCCAGTCTCGCCGAGGATGAGGATGGAATCTGGGCTTGCGGCGTATCGCTGGGCTTTTTCGAGGACGGCGCGCATCTTGGAGGATTGAGCGGGAAGCATGGGGGTTTGTGGTGGATTCTCCTTGGGTTTTGTTCGTTCCGAGGGAGCAGAGGCGGCGATGCCCCACACAAGGTTCAAAGCTCCACCTGCACCGTTGATCTCAAGCGAAACGCTTCCATTAGTGATCTCAAGGCGTTGGGCTAGTTGGTCGCGGGTGTAACTGCCCTTTGCGCTGATGCTTGGTAAAACATCATGTGCTACCCATCGTTGGAAGAGTTTTGCTTCTGGCTTGCGGCTGCCCATGATGAGTCTGTAGAGGCCGGCTTCGGAGACGATGAGGGTGTCTTGCTGTCGTCCACGGGCGTCGATGACTGGAGTTGAACTCCACTCATCAGCATCCAAGCGTTCGACAGCGCGTCGGGTATCATCCAAATCAAGGCAAGCGCACACGTCCTTAGCGATGAACCAACATCCGCCATCACGATCCCTAACGCGCACCTTCTTATCGCCAAAATAAAATGACAAAAAACCTTTGCTCATAACCGCTAATCCCTTTCGATTCAATAATTTACAGATTCGTAAAAATGATTAAATTGCGGATGAAAGGCAAAAAACGCCGACGATGGAGGTGATTTTCGGCATTTTATTTGCTTTTTTCGTGGGCTACAGGGGGGGTAAAGAAAGGATGATGACTCATCCCAATCCTTAAGGATGAGTCAAAAATCGTGCCTTAATTACGCCGCAAAAGGGGTAGCCAGGGGAGCCGCAAGAGGATGCGTTGGGATCGGGTCGAGGGTCAACCACGCTTCAAAGATATGCTCAGGCTTGGAGTCGTAAGGATCGCAAGGGAGCAAGGCGATGATGGCCTGGACAGCAGAAACGAGGTCGGAGGCCAAACCCTTGGAGATGAGGCTCTCAGCGACGTACTTGGCGCATTCGTTCGTGAACATGCCCTTCAATTCGTAAGCGCGGGAGAGGCGAGCCTTCTTGAACATGAGAGCGTGGCTGGCTTCGCGTTCAGCTTCGGCGCGTTCGGCCTTGGTGCGTTCGGCCTTGGTGCGTTCGGCTTCGGCTTCTTCGCGGCGGCGGGCAGCACCTTCGGCAGCTTCGATGGAAGCGGCTGCCTTGTGTCCAGCGGCAGCGGCCGTGTCGAGGACCGCAGGCGACGCGCCCAAGGTCTTGGCGCGTCGGTAATGGTTGCGGGCGATCTCCAGGGTCTTCTTGGCTTCGGGGATGTCGGAAAGGCAGAGCATCTCGGCGTGACCAGCGCGCAGGATGCAGAGGCGCGCGGCCTCGGTTGCGGGGGTAGGCTGACGGTTAGACATAGCAGTAACCTTTGCCTTGACCCCGCCCCTTGCAGGGCTAGGATCAAAGCGCATGTCCCGCGAGGGACTGTACAGCGAGGGCTTGGGTACTTTTCCAGAGTGTGACCAAGCCTTTGCCTTTTGGGGGCGCTCACGACGAACACCCGATGTATGCAGTGTAGCTATGCGGTTGGGGGTGTCAAGATAAATCGCTCAAGGTATATCTTCAGAAGAGTACTTAGATTTTCCTTTGTCGGATCGTGGTTTAGAGTTCTTTCGACCCGGAGGTCTACCCGCGCCGGGCTTGGCTCCCCCTCCGCTGCCCGTACCCAGTCTAGCCCCCCCGCTACCCCACGAAACGGACACCCAAGCTCCGTCTTGGAGCAAAGCAATCACTCTGTATTGTTTAGATTTTCTATCTTCTGGGGAGGGGATCTCAGCCCACTGGCCTGACGCATTCGAGTAGGCGCGCTGCATCCACGCCATGACGGTGGAGCGGTCGAGGTCGGCGAGCTTCACGCGGGCCTCGGGTGGAGCGGTGGGGGGGGAGAGAGGTGGGTTTTGTGGGGTGTCGTTGGTCATGTTTGGTTGGGGGGGTGGTGGTGGAAGGGGCCAGCGAAACCGCCAGCGAAAGGGCCGCGCCAGGGTATGCGCGGCACTGTGCCAAGACAAACTAAAAGGGTCGTCTTGCTTGAACGTGTTGGGGCGCTTGGGTTAGGGTTGGAGAACCCAAGGCAAATGGCTTCAAGTCGGGCTGTTTGTTGCGTGTGGATTAAGTAAATCGATCAAACCAATTAAAACAAATCTAACGAGTTGAAGTTGATCCTCTGCATAGGTGACATGTGGATTGGCGAAACTACGAGCAAAATATCGCTAGAAGAAAACGCGAGGAAGAGGAGGCCGCAGCGCGCCAGCGGGAGCTGGACATGGACTGGGGTCGAGGGGAAGCCCGCATACCCATTTGGGTATGGTTTGTGGGTGGGGTTTTGTCGTTATGTGTATTCGGTTTGATGTTGAACGCATCGAACTTGATAAGCGGTGGGTATAGAGGCCCGAAAATCGATAATAAGCCTCAGCCGCCAACAGAACCAGCCAATCAAAAACCCTCCAAGGGAGTTAGCGCCCCACCATCAGGGGGCAAAGTAAACACCCCACCCTCAAGAGGTTTGGTGAGCTGCTGCGATGGAACAACCTCGCCGAGTTGTACCTGTGGTGGTTCGATGAGGGGGTGCTGTTCAAACCACGGCGGCGTATGCGGTTGCGAGTAGGTCTATATGGACAGGCGATTACTCGAACAGATTAAGAAATCTCAAAGGGAATCGGAAGAGTATCAAAAAGAATTGGAACGAGAGGCCCAGGTTAAACAGGGGATTAAGCCTGAAGAATCTCCTTCAGAGAAGCCCACCAAGCTAGAGCCAGCCAAGACGAGCAAAGGTCTTTTAGTATTTGTTTTTTGTGCAGGTGCATTCTTCGGGATACTGGCTGATCGAATAAGTATTGGCGCAGCGCGAACACAATCACCAGCCCCCACGCGCCACTTGAACGGGTTCGATTCAGCAACGGGGGTGATTATCAATCCGATCAACGTGTTTGCGTCACCGACTGGAGCGAGTCCTGTGTGCTCACTCAAGCATGGGGCGGAGGTAGAATTGTTGGACGAAGGCACACCCGGCGGGCGGGTGAAGATCCGCAGTGGTGGCTGCGAGGGGTGGTTGTTAGGGGACTTCGTGGGGTTATGAAGACATGCAAAAAAACTTCTTTCCCCCACGCAACACCTGCAACGGAGGGTCCGATAATAGGGGGAGCGCTGATGCTCACCCACCCCCTTCGGAGGCCCGCCTTGGACCGTAACATCCGCCTAGACCTAGCAATTCGCTTACACAATGCGACGACAGATGCCCGCGACCTGTGTGTGGCCGCTGAGATCACGTTAGCCGAGGCTAGAACTGTGCGTGCTCTGTTGAAGCGTGCGGAGTTGTCGTTGGTGGAGGGGAAGGAGGGGGCGACAGAGCTGCTGTTGAGGACAGCGGAGAGGGTGATGGGGAGGGGGTGTCGATGCGGGAAAGTGGGGGTGGGTCGGGGTCTTGAGCGACGACGACGACGAGGACTGCATCGACGACGGCCACTGCAGTCGTCGATG
>ERZ869921.106-NODE-106-length-48863-cov-4.444763_pt1 | contig 48863 bp, 59 predicted proteins | sample MGYA00579310_ERZ869921 | MGnify/ENA primary metagenome ERZ869921 (study PRJEB32216, sample SAMN09231816) | wastewater metagenome | place: USA: Maryland | collected 2016-06-21 | study: EMG produced TPA metagenomics assembly of the PRJNA472060 data set (Reclaimed...
ACGATCAAGGGCAACTCGAAAGAAGATATCGCCAGGTCTTTGGCTGTTTTTTCTGGTTTTAATGAGGGAGTGAATCTTTTTTCGTCGTTCGCTGTCCTTATGTCGTTCCAGAAGCGCAACTTGATGAAGGGTGTGGGTAAGATTATTGAATTCTCTTCTAGAGATGAGATAGCACACTCTAATGCTGGTTGTTGGTTATTCAGGCAACTTATCTCCGAGTTCCCTGAAGTTATGACAGATGGATTGAAAGCTGATCTTTACGAAGCAGCACGTTTAACTGTCTCTTTGGAAGATGCTTTTATTGAAGTAGCATTTTCTGGTGGAGAAATTGAAGGCATTACATCACAGCAATTAAAGAACTATATCAGACATAGGGCTAATACTAAGCTCATAGATCTTGGTCTAAAATCCAACTGGAAAAATATTGACCAGGAATTGTTGAAAGAAATGGCATGGTTTGATGTTTTGTCTCAAGGAGTAATTTCGCAAGATTCATTCGCAGGCAGAGTAAGTGACTACGGGAAGGGCACGGTGGACTTTGCCAATATATACTGAACAGGAGATAGGGGAAAAATTAATGGATTGGATCGCATTGATTCCTCAAAAACCCATACTGAAGAAAATGTTGTGCCATGTTGTAAGACTTGCAATTTAATGAAACGTGATCATGATGTGGCTTTCTTTATTGATCACATCCAAAAAATAATAAATCACACTAAGGAGTTTAGAAACGTTGATTTCGACAATATCTATTGATCAGCTAAGAAAGGAAGGGGAAGTTCCAGAGTGGATGGGGCAGGAATCACTTTCCACGCTTTCTAGGGGTTACCTCCTAGAAGACGAAACCCCAAAAGGGATGTATTCTAGACTAGCTCATGCTGCAGCCGTTCGTTTAGACAGGCCAGACCTAGAGTCTAGATTCTTTGATCTGATGTGGAAGAACTGGCTGTGCCCAGCATCTCCTGTGTGTTCTAACATGGGTACAGATAGAGGCTTGGTGATCAGTTGTTACGGTTCATATATCCCCGATAGCGTAGATGGAATTTTTGACTCAATGCATGAGACAGCAATGCTGTCGAAGTATGGAGGCGGACTAGGACACTATTGGGGAGACGTTAGAGGAAGAGGTGTTTCTATCAACGGGAACGGTGCCAGTGAAGGTATCGTACCCTGGCTTAAAGTCGAGGATGTAGTTATCTCTTCTGTGTCACAGGGCGGTGTTCGTAGGGGGTCATCAGCAAGTTATCTACCCGTACGTCACCCTGACATCGAAGAATTCCTAGATATCCGCCGTCAAACAGGAGACGAATCTCGTCGCTGTAGATCAGTAGGGTTCCACCATGGAATCATCTTCGATAACGACTTCATGAACGAAGTAGAAACAGGTGGGACAGAAGAACGCAGAATATGGTCTAGATTCCTTAAAGCCCGTTGGGAAATGGGTGAACCATATGCCATGTTCAAGGATGCTGCCAACGCCGACATCCCAGAAGCGTACCGTAACAACAACCTAGATGTGAAAACATCCCAATTGTGCACAGAAATTTTCTTGCACAACGATGCCGATCACACCTTCGTCTGCTGCCTATCATCTATGAACCTTGCTAGATATGATGAGTGGAAGAACACTGATGCTGTAGAACTAGCAACGTACTTCCTTGATGGAGTCATGGAAGAGTTCATTCAAAGAGCACGCCATAGAATCGGTATGACCAAGGCATTGAGATTTGCCGAAAAGTCCCGTGCCCTAGGTTTAGGGGTGCTAGGCTGGCATTCGTTGCTGCAGTCCAAGATGATTCCATTCGAATCCTTCGAAGCAATGATACTTAACGCCGAAATCTTCCGTCACCTGAACGATATGTCTCTTCAAGCTTCTCAAAAGCTTGCTATCGAATACGGGGAACCGCTATGGTGCCAGGGAACTGGTACCCGCAACACACACAGGCTAGCTATTGCACCTACCCTATCTAACTCCATCATCTCAGGTGGACTTTCTGAAGGCATTCAACCAATCGTAGCCAACGTGTATGTGAACAAGACAGCCAAGGGTACATTCTTGCGCAGAAACCCTGCTCTAGAAGTCCTTTTGGAATCAAAAGGAAAGAACATCAATTCGGTGTGGGATAGAATCAACCAAGATAGAGGTTCTGTTCGTAACGTTGATTGTTTAAGCAACGACGAGAAGGAAATCTTCTTGACGGCCAGAGAATTGAACCAATTCGCTTTGGTGCGTCAGGCTGCCCAGCGTCAGAAATACATTGACCAAGGTCAGTCTCTAAATCTGTTCTTCTCTTCTCCTTTATCAGGAGACCCTAAAGCTGCAGAAGATGTAGGACGATACGTTCATGAAGTTCATATGGAAGCTTGGCGTACAGGGCTCAAGAGCCTCTATTATATGAGGACCGAAAGCCCACTACAAAACGATCTACTCACAAGGAGTGCTTCCGACTGCTTAGCTTGCGAAGGATAATCTATGAAATTCAAGTACATCGAATATGAAGACACCGGTACCCCAGTTCTAGATGAGTTGGGGTTACAACCCGGATTGAAAGTCAAATATCGTGTTCGAGAAGATGACAATTGGAAAATCGGAACGATAAAAGGCGATTCGAAGGATGGCAGTTTGGCTATCATCGACAAGGATGGACGTTGGCGTTCTATTATGCCAGACAAAATCCTGATACAAAAACTTGGCCCTCGTGGCGGAAAGTCATGGACGAAGCTTAACGATTCTGCGGTAGAGTCCCAATAATTTATCAATCAAGGCCCTCAGTTTACTGGGGGCTTTTATTGTTGTGGTAGGTTCTACAGCGGGTGGTAGAGTTGTCACTACTGGTGGTGGCAATGTGGTTGAAGTTGTCGTGGTGCTGGTTGTCGTTGGTGGTAGTGTAACTGGTGGAGGTTCTGGTATAGTGGTGGTGTTCTGTGGAGGTAAAGGTTTCGACACCAAATCCCCATTGACTTGTATGAATTTCTCCACCACGTACAGGACGTTGTTGTCAGCTTTAGTGATACCTATACCAACTGACGTGAAAGACGGCTCTATGATGTTCTGAAGGTGCGTAGGGGAGTTTATGAAGGCTGCTGCTATTGATGTGGCAGTCGATCCAGACCCGACGTTCTCTCCTAGCTTTTTCCAGTTTTGTGTGACACCCGAAATTAGGTCGGAGTGGACTAGTGCTTTTTGGGCTGCAAGAACTGTGGACCAGTTTGTGGCTAGTACCGTGAGTTCGGAGTTAACTGTTAGTGGCTCCAACCCTCTGGTAGCTCTTTGGGTGTTGATGGAGGTCAACAAAACGGACTCGCTGGTAGTTTGGCTTGAAGCTTCCGTAGGGTGTGCTATAATGGACAGTATGAGAACTAGCGCAGCTAGCCCTTTACGTATCTTTCCTGTATCTTTTCGCATTTGACTCTTTGTAGTAGTATTCGGTCTGTGCCCAGCTTCCAAGTGTAGGGTCGCTGATATGGTACTTACCTGCCGAGTGTTTCTTGAGCATTCCTGCTCGGGTCATTTCGTTTAAGATTCTGGACATGTTGTAGACAGTGGTGCCTAGCATCTCTGCTAGTTCCCCCGGCTTGTAGGAGTTGAATCCATTTCTGTCACGATATTTCCAGAGAAACTGGTGTAACAAGTGCCGATCGATTTTGTCTGAGTTTTTGGATTTCTTCTCCATATGTATTGTTTTCGGCTTATTTTGTGGACTGTTCAATGGGTTTCTCCTTTCTGTACTAGTTTACCACAAAAAACCACTCAAGCTAGCCATGGGTGCTCCGATATCAAGAGTACGAAAGGTCAACCATGGTAGAACTGACAGAGAGTCAGAAAAAACATAGAGAATACATAGATTCTGATGTCTGGAAAGCCAGAAGAATGCTTTATTTTGAAACTCATTCGAAAAAATGTTCGCTATGTTCCTCTGCTTGTGAAATTGACCTACATCATATAAACTATTCCCACCTCGGGAAAGAACGTGATAAAGATTTGCTTGCGATATGTAGAACGCATCATAATATGATACATTCTTACCAAAAGCAACATAAATGTTCTGTCAAGGAAGCTACTCTTTCTGTTATAGAAATTTTTGTTTCAGGACAAAAAGCCAAAACAATAGATCGTGGTTTGGTCTACCCCAAAAAAACCAAGAGCAAAAAGAAATCCTATGCAGAGAAGAAAACCAAAACAGATATCAAGAGAGAGTTAAGAAGATCTAAGAACAAAGATAAACGAGAAGCAAATCTCAAGAAGGTCCTAGAACCTCTCGGTGGCAAGACTTTTGTCTCCAAAAGCAAAAGAGATGAAGCTACAAAAGTAGCTCAACAGGGAGATATTCCACAATCTCACGATGCCCTTGAGTCCATGGGTATTCATAGGCGTCTGGGCGGGTTGCCCATTAAGGTTGTGCCCAAGTCGGGGCTATCTGAATCTCAGATTCGTCGGAAAAGGCTCTAACATAGAAATACCGTTGTTGCAAGCGGATGAATGCAACTGCCGGGGTTACTAGCGGATGGATCACTCAAAACGGAAGTTTTGGGGACTGCTAGAACTCTCCAAGAGGGACTACGATACCTCTCGGTAAGCTGGCCGGAAACGGTGGCGTTTTTTCGTTCTCAAAATTATGGTTGCCAGCCATTAAAAATTGGTGGTAGTGAGTAGGCAGGTGGTGCTACTCAAGGGATCTTTGTATTTCAGCACGGTGTAGATGAGCGAAGCTCACCCTGGGGGTTCGGGGGGCGGTAGGGCCGACAGGCCCGGAGAGCATCCCCCGAGACAGAGCATTCTATTCGTGGGCAAAACCTCCCGATGTAACTGTGGAGGTAACAAATATGAGTTTACTAGACCAATTAACAACCGACTTCAAGCCTTGGCTTTATGACACTGCCGAACGAGCAGCTAAGACATTCTTGCAAGTTTTCGTCCTAACCTTGATTGCTTCAGGATGGTTCACAACTGAAGGTATCGTAGATCTATCGATCGTACAGAAGGCAGCTCTAGCTGCTGGCGGTGCCGGGCTATCTGTGATAAGCTCTGCCCTATCTAAGATCAAAGGTCCACCTTCGACTGCTTCCTTTGTGCAGCCAGCTATCGAAGAAGCCAAGGTTGAAGCTGCTGAAGATAAGGAACCCGAAGTTCCTGCCCCTGTTGCGCAGCCAGTAGATAACCCTGGCGGCGAGTAACGACTTGACACTGGAAGCCCCGTTGTGGTACACTTCTCTCCATGAGCACACAAATTAGAGATATTCTTGATTCAATCAGAGTTAAGACGGAGAAAGTTGGTTTGTACCTCAATGGGGCTTCCATTTCTGTTTCCGGGGACGGTATGGAAGAACCATACGAGTCAATCGAGGATCTGGAAGCTGATCAGGCCCTACGTAAGAAGCTTGTAGATGAAGAGATGGGTGTCATGTTCTTCACTGATTTCACTTTCGGTGAGGTTGCTTTCACGGAGCGTATCCAAGATCCATCTGCAGTCGTAGAGAAAGAAGAGTTCCTTCAAATCATGCCTTCTGAGATTGATTTGCTTGAGGAACGTATCCGTCGCAACGTTGAGGCTGGTAGAGCGCCGTTGGATGATGGGGATGAGTGATGGGCCAAGCTGGTTTTTTCATCATGTGGATTTAAATTCAGATGTTGTTAAATGGGCAGGATGGAAGTGTTGTTTTTGTAATAAACATTACCATCATGACGTGGATGGTGTAAAATTTGCAGATCAGTGGGTATGTGTTCTTAAATTTAGAGAAAAGAACATTATGTTCCATGATACTTGTCTTACGAATAGAAAGCTGAGTTATAAGTATGATTGTCAGAATCAGTCCCTTTACGATGTAGATATCGAAGTGCAATATGCAGAGATAGTTAAAAGGTTTAAAGAAACAGGTATTTTATGAATATTCTTTCTAAAGAAGAAAGATCGGTTACTGTTAACGTTCCTGATCACGGGGACGTTGAGGTGACTGTTACTGTGACGGACCAAACGTATGGTTCTACAGAGTTTTTGCCTCTTATTACAGAGCTTTTAGATCGAAGGGAGAAAAGTTTACGCATGTGGGAAGACCTCACGAAAGAAGAGCAGGATGCACTGATTATAACTGTTCGTTATGCTATGGCCGATTTTTATGACGCTGTAGAGAGTTGGATTCCTAAATCGATTGCAAGTATCGAAGGCGAAAGAATTGAGATTTCTTTGTCTTTGTTTTTCCGTGACATTCACGGTGTCGGTGCTTCTGCTTTGGAGAAGAAAGCTTTGGCGTTCGAGAATTCAAAACGCACTCTTGCAAGTATGTACGAAGAGGTCTTGAAGAAGGAAGAGAAAAAGGGTGGCTGATTATACAGCGATCGGTTTAGATGTCGATCCTAACATTCGCCGTTTCGAAGGTATAGCTAACCATACTCGTCAATTCTTTTCTGTGCCGTTCTGGTCTAGTCACTAGGGCAGCCCTCGTGCTCTCGGGTTACTCTGGTGACGAAGCCGTTCGGATGATTCGTGAGAAGCGTTCTGATGTTTGTTTGTGTAACGGTGCTTTCTATGATTATGTTGTGAATAGATAAGTATTCAGCCGATATGACTGTATGGATTGGACTGTCGGTCGTATATGGAAGATAACGAAGTTCGAACGAGGGTGGTCTTTAAACCGTGAGCGTACATGGAGCCATTTCTCTATACGAGCTAAGGAAGTAAAGAAATGGAAAGACTTCTTCAAAGAAGAAGCTGAGTTGCTTGAGATACCTAAGCTTGATAAGATGGGTATTGATGTGTATTCAACTTTTGCTACTAGGTCTTTACAAGATCCAGGCAACAATATGCCTGCAGTCAAGGCAGCGGTAGACGGATTGGTTGCCGCAGGGATTGTGGAAGATGATATACCTGAACATGTTGGGTATATTACCTTCCACTCTCCTATTTATGAGAAAGGTGTAGATTCTGTATGTCTTCTGATTTCCGAATTGTTGTCGGGTGTCCCATCCGTGACAGAGGTTGGATATTTAACGAGTGGCTCAAAGCTGTTCTAGTTGCTTTAGATGTAGCTGGCTTTAAAAGGGAAAATATTTTCTTTTCTTTTGCCATAGAGAAAGATGAGCCATATATTTTGTCTGGGTTTTTGACTTACGCAAATGATATAGTTGATTATAATCACATTCATCCCGTTCTTTGTTCTGCCAACAATATCTTAAATTATATCGAACACGATTGGGGTTCTGGCAAGAAATATGCTTTTATGGCAGAGCTAAGAAATCGGTTACTACGTTCAGTATCATTCACACATGATTTGATAGAGGATTGTTTATTTCTCAGCTTAGATTCAGACATAATACTTCATCCAGATACCATAAAGAATATGCTTGAGACTCTCACCACCGACAAGAGAGGATTTGCGGCCGTAGGTGGCAGAACCTACATGTCTAAGAACTACAAGATACCTTCATATGCTAACTTTACTAGGTATGGGAACACAAGAAGGGATGATCAGGCTGGGATTTTTAAAGTGGATGTTATCATGGGGATAAAACTTATGTATGTCAGCCATCTACATTCACTCCGTTATTCTGATCATCGTCAAGGTGAAGACTTTGGATTCGCTGAAAATGCGAAAGAACTAGGCTTAAAATTTGGCTACGATGGCAGAGTAATATCGAAACATGTAATGGAAACTTATCAACTGTTGCTAGTAGATCCTAGAGTGGGGTTTTGATGAGACGCTTAAATGCTGTTGTAGTAAACTATAAAACTCCCGAAGACTTAGAGGAATTTGTTGACTCCTGGGAAAAATATTCTAACACTGAAACAGATCATTTGAACATAATTGATGTTCAAGCCGAAGTGCCATTGCGGAACCTAATGTCACTGAATGCCACTTATTGGAACAGAACAGAAAACGAAGGATATGGCGGGGCTTGCAACTATGGGTACCAAAGGTTCTTCCAACCCGCTGAGATTTACGCCTTCTTCAACGCTGATGTGATACTTGGAGAGAGAACACTAGACCAGTGTTGCCAAGCTTTACTAGATAACCCTTCCTGGGGCGTCCTGGGGCCATTCCAACACGACGGTACCCTGGTCACCCATGGTGGTATACTCGGAACGAATACAGCGCCCATACAGAGGGGCTGGCACAAGAAGATCAGCGACGAGTACAGAGATATTCGTGACGACGCTGTTATGGTCATGGGAAGTGCTTACTTCATCAAGAAAGACTGCCTAGATGAACACATGGCGTGCCCTATCTTAAATCCTTCCTTCGGTTCTAAGGGGCCATTTCCCGAAGCTATCTTTCTCTTCTACGAGGAGACGCTTATTTCCTACCACATAGCTGCTCATGGTTGGAAAAACGTGTATTATGGCGAAGCTGAGTGTTATCATAAATGGCATGGGTCAATAGCAAAACACGGACACGATAACGCCTTCACACAGTCCAGGGAAGTGTTTAGGAAATTTTGCGATACCCATGGTATTGAACATGACTAAAACATGCAAGGATTGTGGTAAACCGAAATCCTTAAGTGAATTTTGGAAGCACAAGAGCACGAAGGATAGACTTTCTACTTACTGTAAGGATTGTCACGGGAAGAGAAATGCTAAATGGATAGTGGATCACAAAGAGCATCATTTAAAGCTACAAAAAGATTGGTACCTGAAGAATAGAGAGTGTCATCTCAATAACACTAAAAATTGGTCTGCACAAAACTTATCCAAGAAAGCCTCTTATAGACGATCTAGAAGGGCTAAAGAACTAAATGCTCCTGGTTCCTGCACGCAGGAACAATTAAAGGCAAGAATGGCCTACTTTGGTAATAAGTGTATATATTGTGGCGGTCCATTTGAAGAAGTGGACCATCTAATCCCTATCTCTAGGGGAGGTTCTAATTGGCCTTCCAACTTAGCTCCATCATGCACTAAATGTAATCGAGAGAAATGGACTAAAACTTATAAGGAATTTAAAGAATGCTTATAGCTCAAATGGTAGTAAGAAATGAAAGCTCCAGGCACCTCACGAGGGTACTTGATGATCTTTCTTCATATGTAGACAAGATAGTTATAACTGACGATTGTTCTACTGATGACACCGTTGCAATATGCAAGAAATACACTAAGCACGTATTCGAACTTTCCGAGTCCCTGTTTGCAGTCCATGAAGGACAGCTTCGTCAGCTAGCCTTAGATAATCTCGGTAAAGTGGCGAATAAGAACGACTGGATTTTAGCTATTGATGCCGACGAAATTTTGTGGTCAACCAAAGAGCCTTTGAAGAAACTTTTAAATAACATCCGTTGGGATGTTATGGGCTTAGAGTTTATCAACATGTGGGACGAAGAGAACTACAGAATAGATGGCACTTGGGCTCCCCATAAATGTACGAAGCTTTATAGATTTAGACGCGATGGCAAAATAAAAGATAGAGTTTTAGCTTGCGGTTCGGAACCAACTTATGTCGAGGAAGCTATTCGCAAGAACCGCATTCTGTGGGATTCTGGTCTGAAGATACAGCATTTGGGTTATCTCAGAGACGAAGATAAGATGGCGAAGTATCAAAGATACATGGAGATAGATGGCGGTAAGTTCCATAATCCAAAGCATTTGAAAAGCATCTTAGACAAGAAGGTAAAGTTAGAGAAATGGGATTTTGAGCGACTATGAAAACAAAAGTATTTATTATTTGTAGGGATAGGCTTGAACCTTTACAGCAACTTCTGGAATGGGTCTCTGATCAGGATGTTTATTTGGTTGACAACGCTTCGACCTATGGCCCGATGAAGAAGTTCTTGAAGGAGATGCATGATAGTGGCCCCCATAGGGTTTATTATGCTAATCATAACTACGGTCATACTTCTCCTTGGAAGTGTAAGCTTGTTCCTCGAAATGAACGCTACGTAGTCACTGATCCTGATGTTGTTCCCGATGAGAACTGTCCAAGAGATTTTCTAAAGACGATGCATGAGATTCTGGACGCCGCACCAGATTTACAGAAGGTAGGGTTTGGTCTTAGGATTGATGATCTTCCAGATCACTACATAGGCAAAGAAAGTGTGATCAAACACGAGAATGGTTTCTGGGGGTGTAGGAGAGACGTTCTGGGGATAGAGGGACATGAGGTTCCAATCGATACTACGTTTGCTTTGCATAGAGAGGGCGTGAGGTTGCCCGAGTATTGTAGTCCTTCTACTGATATCTGGCCTGCCCTGAGATTGGGTTTCCCATTTGTTGCAAGGCACCTGCCTTGGTATAACGATTCCGCTAATCCTTCACAGGAAGATATGTACTATAAAAATCATGCCAACCGACGTATCACGAATTGGTTAGCAGACGAAGTATCGGATTCTCATAAATGAGGGTAGCCTTCCTTATTCCTTATCGTCCCGATGGTGGTCCTAGGGATGAGGTTTTCCGTTGGGTCACGAATAGGATCAAGTTTTTCTTCCCTGCTTCAAATGTCTATGTTGGCCTGAGCCCAGAGGGAGAGTTCAATAGGGCTGCGGCCATTAATGATGCCTATGATCAGATTTTAGACGAGAGTGTCATCATTATCAATGATGCAGATACGGTCTGGAATCCTACTGCTATCGTATCTGGCTACCATGCATTGATGTACGATGCTAAATTTGTCTTACCCTATGAGACATACCACTTACTAGATAAAGCTTCTAGTCAGAATTTGCTAAATCAACCTCACTACAGTATAATAGTAAGAAGTGAATATGAGTGTGAGCAAACGATCTATGCCAATCCTGACGTATATCACGCCCCACCTGTTAGTGGACTTCTCATGATGAGGTCTGAAGACTTTCCTCGATTTGATGAACGGTTTGTGGGTTGGGGAGAGGAAGACGTAGCCTTCGTTATTCGAACGGCGGAATTATTGGGTAAGCCATACAGGACAAGTGATTCCGTCTATCATATGTGGCATCCTAGATCTAAAGAATATGCTCAACCTCACTATGGAAAAAATCAAAAACTTTTGAGGAAAGAATATCTATGATTTACACTTTTTCTAAGCTTGGAACTTGGGGCGCTCTCGGTAATCAGCTATTCGAGATAGCTGGTGTTATTGGTGAAGCCATAAAGGACGGAGCAGACGCAAGGTTCCCAGATTGGTATTACAAGAAATTCTTTGACATACCAGAAGAGTATTTCGAACCCATACCCGAAGGTGAAAAAGTAGTAGATTTCTTCGAACTACCTCAACCTTATAACTATATGCAAGACCTGAAGCACTGGTTTTCTAGAGCATACATGCAGGTAACAGACGCTTTATCTTTCTCTGACGAAGCGTGGGAACTCTTTTTTAAGACATATCCAGAGTTCCCTTTGGAAGATACAGTAGGAGTGCATGTTCGTAGGGGTAACAATCTACAATTGCCAGACTACCATCCTGTTTGTGATATAGAGTATTTCGAAAATGCGCTTAAGTTAGTAGCCCCATACAAGCATATGATAGTGGCTTCGGATGATCTAGATTGGTGCAAACAACAGCCCCTATTCGCCAATGCTACCTTTGCTAAGGGCAATGATGCTGACGTGAATATCTATGACTTGACTGGGCCTGTGCCCCTAGCTTTGGACACTGCCTTTATCGACTTTATGTTCTTGGCTCAGGCTGATTCTCTGGTTATCTCTAATAGCTCCTATTCGTGGTGGGCAGCCATGTTGTCATACAGTCCAGATGTTGTTTATCCTGGTAGCAAGTGGTATGGACCTAAGCTGGACCATATCGATATCTCAAATCTGTTTCCCGAGAACTGGAAGTCTTTGTAATGTCTGGTAGAGTTAGAATGTTCTGTGACTGGGATAATGATTCCAAGGATCTTTTAGATAGATTAAAGGCTCAGACTGATCACTTCTATGGGAATGATTTCCGTGGGATCAACTTTGTTGTTGATGATTCATACACACACGCTATTTGTTTTAACTTTCCTGAGTATGATCTGAAAAGTCCTCCTGAAAATAATGTTGCGCTTCTTTTGGAACCACCAGAGCTTATTGTCTCAATGTATAAGACACAAGCGAAGAAGACATACGACAACGTAAGGGATATTTATTCGTTTGCCTTTATGAGAGATTATTCAGATGCTACCGGGATAGGATTCGCTACGGTACCTGACATACAATACACTCCATTACTAGACAAGCCGAATAAGATCTGTATGATTGTCAGTGATAAACTCATGACACCATGGCATAGACTACGCCAAGAGATACGTGACGCTTTACTAGAGACAGACCTACCAATTGATTTCTATGGTCGTGGCATGGAGTTGACAGATGATCCTAGGGTAAAGGGAGAAATCCCACCCATGAAGAAATATGATATACTGGACAAATACCAGATATGCATAGATTTTGAAAATAGTAAACATGGTGCAATAACGGATAAATTTTTCGATCCAGTGCTGTGCAATACTGTTCCAGTTAGCAACGCTGCAATACTCAGCACTATAGTAGATCAGGATGCGTTCTTCTATATATCTTTTGACTGGCCCATCAAAGAGATCATAAAAGAGATAAGTTCTATTTGTGAGGATGAACTGGATGAAGGTAGGGCTGCTGCGTTAGAGGCAGCGAGATTTGAAATTAGGCAAGGCAAGATGTGCTTAGCTAATTGGATTGTTGAAAGGGTTATGGAAAATGAAGCACCTGGTCTTAGGGTCTGAGGGCCAAGTAGGGTCCTATGTAGTTAAGGAGTTAGAATCTCAAAGGGAAGAGGTTGTCCGATGGGACATCAAACTTAACCCTCTTCACGATCTAACTGTTCCTTATAGGGGTCTATATGATGCAGTGATGGATTCTGATTTTGTTCACTACTTAGCTTCTGTGGTTGGTGGTTCCAAATATTTGAGCTCAAATCAGGACGATTTCAACTTCATAAATGACAACGTTCTTATCATGGAGAATGTATTTGGAACATTGAAGGTAGCAAAGAAGCCCTTTTACTTTACTAGCAGCCAAATGGTTCATACGCCTGGCTCCACCTACGGTAAACTAAAATCAGTAGGAGAAGCTTACGCTAGATCCCTGAATGGCTTCGTTGTACGATTCTGGAATGTCTATGGATATGAGAACGAAGACGAAAAAGCCCATGTCATAACAGACTTTATTAGGATGGCAGTTGAAGATGGCTGCATTCAGTGTAAGACGACAGGAGAAGAACGACGCAACTTTATGCATGGATCAGATGTTGCGTTTAATCTATGTCAGATACCTGATTTTGTCTATCATCCTGATCCTATAGAGATTTTATCTGATGAACTTTGGTATTCCGTACGAGAAGTGGCACAAGCTGTTGCTGGAATCATTGGTGGGTTGACTGGTAATCCTGTGAGGATACAACTCTCAGAGAAGCTAGATAGCGTACAGGGTCCTCCCACCTACAAAGACCCATTCAACCATTGGTATCGAAGATTGGGTGGCAGGGTTTATATGAATCTTTTTGAGGGCATCACTTCTGTGTACCACGAAATGTATCCGTAAACGTCCTACTTAAAAATGTGCTATAATGAACCCACAGTTTACGCTGTGGGTTTTTGCATTTAAGGAGTGATAAAATGGCTTTCTATTTAGTTTCGGGCGCTGGTGGATTTATAGGCTCCCATTTGGTCAACAGCTTGATAGAGGACGGGCATGAAGTCCGTGCTGTAGACGTAAAAAAGTTCAACAAGTGGGAACAAATTAACCCATACGCAGAGAATCTTGTTGCAGATATGTCCCTACTACACCACGCTTTGGAAATGACGAAAGGTGTTGATAGGGCCTTCCTGTTGGCTGCAGACATGGGTGGGATGCTTTTTATTCACAACAATCGCGTTGCTACTCTCCATAGTGTAGATATAACTTCTGCTTCTTTTAGGTCATGTGACATGAATGATGTAAAAAGGGTATTCCAAGCTTCCTCTGCCTGCGTTTACCCTGCCTATAGGCAAAATGATGCGAATGTCACTTCCCTAAAGGAATCTGACGCTTGGCCTGCTGACCCTGAACGTCCATATGGCTTTGAAAAGCTTTATGGTGAGGATTTCTGTCATTGGTATGCAGCCGAAGGAAGACTAGAGACAAGAGTTGCACGTTATCATAACGTTTATGGTCCCTTTACTACTTACCAGGGTGGGAGAGAAAAAGCCCCTGCTGCTATTTGTCGTAAGGTAATAGAAGCAAAACTTTCTGGTGTTCACGAGATTGAAGTCTACGGTGATGGCGAACAAACTCGTAGTTTTATGTATATAGATGACTGTGTTAAGGGTACCAGGATGATCATGGATTCAGAGATAGAGATACCTTTGAATCTTGGTAGCTCCGAATTGGTTTCTGTGAATCAGTTGGTGGATATTGTGGAAGATATTGCTGGCATCAAGGTCAAGCGCAACTATGATTTAACGAAGCCTCAAGGTGTTCGTGGTAGGAATAGCGATAATACTTTAATCCAAGAGTTGTTTGGTTGGGAACCATCTATCACTTTGAGGGATGGACTTGAGAAGACCTATGAGTGGGTTTATAACAGAGTTGTAAGTTCATGAATGGTTTTGGTGTCAACATGGCGAATGAAGATACCGATGTGCTTAGTCTTTCTTTCTGGATTTACAAAAATAGATTCAATATAAACGTAACCTATAAGTTCACTGACGGATCATACTTGTGGAAACGCGGATTGAATGAATATTTCATCTGTACTAAAGTAAATTTGTCTTAATATGTGAGACGTTTCTTTCGATAGTATACAAATGGAAGAATATAATGCGATGGCCCCGTCGGGAGCAGTCTTTCCCGTTTTAACCGAAGAAGAACTAGATTACTTTGAAGAGGTAACAGAAAGATACCAACAAGATAACCATTTCAAAAACATAGCAGACCTACAAGACCTTGACCGTATTATCAACCTTGAGCTTCTATGCTACAGGTGGAATATTTGGCTAACAAAAGGCGTAGACTACGACGGACTGGGCATCGTAGAGAAAGATCTCATAGCGAATATATCAGAATTCTCGAAAGAGATTCGGTACATGAAAAAGCAGCTAGGGGTCGACAAGGTATCAAGAGAAAAAGACAAGGGAGAGACGGTAGCTGACTATATAGAGAACCTTAGGTTAAGAGCTAGAGAGTTCCAGGTCCTACGGTTTGAGCAAGCTACTAAAGCAATCACTACGTTCAAGCAGCTTGAAGCCCTATGTATCTTGAACAAGAATTGTACTCCAGAAGAGAGACGTGAGAATCGCGATCTCAAAGCAGAGATGGAAGATATCTTCGACTGGATCATAGAGATAGCTATCCCCGATATGAATGCGATTGACGAGAAGTTCAGGGAAAACCAAAAGATGTGGATAAGGCAAGTTTAATGGTAAAGTGTCAAAAATGTAAGGTTCCTAAAGATTCTACTATGTTTTGGAAAGACAGAAGTCGGTCTAATGGTTTGAAATCTTGGTGTAAGCAGTGCCTTAATAAATATGAGAAAGATCGCCTACAAACTTTTGATCCCGAAAAACGAAAGGAACAATTAAGTCGTTGGAATTCGAGTTTTTATGAAAACCATCGTGAAAAAATAAGGGCGAACCAGGTGGAATCAAGACTACTTGTTAGGTACGGGATTAGCAAAGATCAGTATGACTCTCTTTATGAAAGCCAAAATGGTTGTTGCGCTATCTGTGGAAAACATTCTGCAGAGTTCAAAAAATCTTTACACGTTGACCATTGTCATAAAACCAATAAGATTAGAGGGTTACTTTGTCCAGGATGTAATATTTCTCTGGGTATTTTAGAGAAAACCGAATGGGTTGAAAAAGCACAAGGATACTTACAGTCGTGGATACGGTCAGTATGACAGATAAAGACAAAAAGAGAGTTCCATGGACAGAAAGAGCACAGTCCATACGGGACCAGTTTCCTAAGAGTGATCTATTAGATTGGTCTAAAGTTTTTCGTGAAGATCCTGCCGTATTGGGCAGTGTTATAAACGATATATTAAAACTAGATCAGTCAAGGGTTGGTAAACCAGGCAAAAGACCTTCGCTAGACCCAACCGATGCTATAGATAAAATACGAAGAATACAGAACATTGACTATACGGAACTCTTCTTCATGGATGCCTTTAAGCTGCTATGTGGAGATAAGAGTGTTCGTAGCATAGCTATGAAAGTGAGCCTAGACAAGAGTCATGTACATCGCCTCCTGTCTGGTGCAGCCGTACCTACGAACGAAGTGCTGGAGAAAATAGCAAAGGGTTTCGGTAAGAACCCCTCTTTTTTTGTTGAATACAGAGTTAGAAACATCATTTCTGCATTGGAAGAAAAATTGCACAAGAATCCAGAATCATCGATAGTTTTTTATGGCAAAATCTTTAGAGATAAATAACTATGGGCGTACTAGAAAATCTAGAAGACGATGAGTGTGCGTTATGGGCGATCCTGTCTGATCCGTCTGGGCTAGATCAAGCCGAGTTCTTGATGTACGACGCCGAGAACGAGGATGGTATCTTCCGTGCTTGGCCGTATCAGTGGAAATGGTGGAGAGATACTCAGCAGCAACAAATTGATCAGTCGGCTCGTTGTTGTAAGGTAGGTCAACTTGTTCTTACTGATAGTGGATGGAAACCGATAGAAGAAGTTCAGGTCGGTGAATTTGTCTTAACTCATAAGAATCGTTGGCGTAGAGTCCTTGGATCTTTTGATCGGGGAATCAAAGAGACTGTCTCTATTGGCGGGTATGGTGTGTCAGAGCCTTTGGTCTTTACTCCTGACCACAAGTTTTGGTTAAGAGATGTAGTTAGAGGGTCTATATCTAAGGATGGACACAAGAAAAAGAAGTTACTAGATCCTGCTTGGGTCGCTATCTCTGATTTTAAAAGGAATGATGGTAGTCAACAAATGGCTACGAATTGGGCTTCTCCCTCTACTATCGCCCCATTGCCATTCAACCCAATCATTGGACCATCCTATCGTTCGGGTCAGCAGAATTATGTTGAAAACATTCTAAATCTTGATTGGCTTTGGCTTTTTGGACTTTATTTGGCTGAAGGCTCTACTTATCTAGATGATAGATATGCAAGGGTTACATGGAGTGTCCATGATGACGAAGTTGAGTATGTATCTAGTCGTTTGTCTAAAGTTGGTTTGAAATATTGTTTAGATAAGTGTAAGGTTGGTGCTTGTACTCGTATCCAGGTGAATAGTAGACCGCTTGTTCTTTGGATTAGAGCCAATACGGGTAGTTATTCTCATAATAAGTTTATTCCTCCTTATATGTTTGGTCTAATTGAATCTCAACGTCGTGCTATTTTTGATGGTATGTCCTTTGGCGATGGCTCAATCAGAAAGACCGCTAATAGAATGGGGTATACGACTGTCTCTCATAATTTGATGCTAGATTATAAGCTTTTGGCTCAATCTTTGGGATACAGTGTTAGTTGCTGGACCCAAGAAGAATCTGAATGCACTTTTAGAGGGGAAACCTACATAGCTAAGAAAAAATACAACCTTGAGGTCCAAGATCTGAAGGCACAAAGTAGGCCGAGGGCAACTATTGACGCAGGTCACCTTTGGGGACCCATCTACGATGTGCAGCCCAATGGGTTGGAACATGTTTGGGATTTGGAAGTTGAAGAAGACCATTCCTTTGTCGTAGAAGGTGTCGTTTGTCACAACAGTGTGGGCAAAAGTAAGAGTATTGCAATACGCTGTTTAGCTTTTCCGTTCGTGCACCCTGGTCAGGAAATGGTTATCACTGGTCCAGAAGGTAACCACGTCGATGCTATCACCGGCATTATAGAGCACAACATGGAAAACATTCGTCTCACGAAAGAGATGATGGTTAAGGGTAAGAAATCTATCACCCACAAACCTTTCCATATCCAGTTTCAGAATGGTGCCCGTATTATGGGTCGTATTCCACAGAGAGATGGTCGTGGCATTAAGGGTATCCACCCTATTTGGCTTGAAATGGACGAAGCTCAAGATTATCCAAAGGCAGGCTTTGAGGAAATTATTGAAACCCTGAAGATGGCTTCTGTTGGTAGTAGTTGGCGAATCCATGGAGTATCGAAGGGCGGACGAGACCACTTCTTCAAGTTTACTCTCCCCAGTTCTGGGTTTAAAGTTCACCGCATCACCGCTATGCATCGTCCTTCCTGGTCAGATGATGAGCGACAGAAGAAGATCGCTTCTTACGGATCGAAAGATAGTCCTGATTATAAGAGAAACATCTTGGGTCAGCACGGCGACGCTACTGCTCCTTTGTTCGTTCTCCATCGTCTCATGTCGGTGGTTGATTTGGATGAAGGGTCTCATTATAACTCTTTGGAGTACGTAGAGTTTCATATCAACAACGAGCAAGTTGTTGAATACGGGGATAAAATTGAGCCTTTGCTTGATTCTCAGATTCCTTCTTCTCATCAGTCCTATAAACGTACCTGGATTGGTATGGATATTGGTCTAACCTATGCTCCTTCTGCTCTTGTTATCTTTGGTGAAGTTAGGAAGAAACCAACTGATCCTCCTACTCTAAAATTGCTATGTAAGATTCTTTTAGAACGTATCTCAACTCCCCATCAGTTAGATGCCATCTTATGGCTGTGTGACTTTTATAAGCCCCAAGCCTTTGCTTTGGACCGTACTGGTATTGGTCTTCCCATGCTTCAGGATTTGCAGCACAAAGCAAAAAACAACCCTAAGTATGCAAAGTATTTAGATATTATTAAGGGTTATAACTTCTCTGAAAAGATCCTCGTAGACTTTGACGACTCGATTGAGGTTGATCCTGATATCGGAGATGCAGTCAAAGAGGCTGGCATTAAGAGAAATGTTTTGGAGTACAGCAGTGATAAGTTGCGTCAACTTGTAGACGAAAAGCGCATAATGTTGCCCTTCGATAGGGCGCTCCTGGATGAATTCCAGGGCCAGACGTATTCATACAAGGCAGAGATGGACGCCTATGGACGTAAGAGATCTTTCTCTACTGGTGAATTCCACGCTTTGGACGCTACACGAATGGCTATTCTGGCCTTCGTTCAGAATGCTATTGAGAAGATAGTCCACGAAGAAAAATGGGAACCTATCTACGATATGTTCATTGATCTATAATAAACAGGATTTTAGGACGATTAAGGAGAACAAAGTGGGATATGTTCTAGAGAAACATGTATCTACTGTAATTAAGCAAAAATTTGAAGATAATTTGGACGCATGGAGAGCAGAACTCGACGGGTTTTTTGATCTGATGAACACTTTCTCCGTGATGCCATCACAAGAGGTACTACAAAACTTGGCTTCTTTCTCATCTAGGGCTTCCTATATAAGGTCGCAAATAATGAGACTGCCAGAAAACAAACGAACCACATCTTTCAGAACACGAGAGCTAGACCCTTTTTTGGATGAATGTGATAGACAGTTCAGAATTTGGAGCAGGTGCTTCGCAGTCCAGGCTCAAGAATGGGAAATTTCCAAGGGGTTTTAAATGACCAAGATAGTAAAAGGTTCAGAGGTAATAGTTGACGCTGCAGGAGTGCAAGTCATCAACGAAACCGATATCGCCATCGATGATTTGAAGGATGCTGTTGCTGCACAATACCCAGAACTAGCTGCTTTGGCTAGTTGGACAAATGATATTAAGAAAAGGGCTGGTGGTATCTTCGATCGTGACAGATACCTCACACCTCCAGCGATCTTTGCTCAGTTTAAGATGGCCTTGGATGCAGCCGAAACCGACGACGTGGTATCTGGTGTTGTAGAAGCTACCGAATCGTTAGCTTTCTCTAATATGCAGATAGAGTGCGATGATGAAGATGAAGAGGATATCTGGAATCAAATCATTGAAGATATAGAGCTTTATACTCGTACCCGAGAGATGTGGCGTGAGCTTTTTGTCGTCTCTCAGTTCTATGTGGCAACTTTCTGGGCCAAGAAGACTTATACTGTTAGAGGAAAAACCAAATCTGGTAATAGGAAAAGAAAGGTTTTCAATAACATCACGGTCCCAGTATCGATGTCTATTCTTGACCCGTTGAAGATTGTTCCTGTAGGGAACTTCCTTTTCGGTCAGGAACAATTGGCATATATAGCTACTCGTGGCGAAGCAGAAAGCTTCGATAATGTTTTGGGTGGAACAAATAGCTCTGACCTAGTTGTCAGCCAACTACTTTTGAATAAGTACACTCCCAGCAGAGAAGAGAAGAAATATCTTGCGGAAATAACGCAAACGAATGTGGATAATCTTTATCTACTCAACCCAAAGAATGTCTGGCGTCATACCTCTACCCGACCTTCATATCAGCGTTTTGCTACGGTAAGAATGAAGAGTATTTTTGAAATTCTAGACATCAAACAACAGCTTCGTCAAGCTGACCGTGCTGCTCTCCTTGGTAACACGAACTTCCTGATCTTGGTTAAGAAGGGTTCTGACAATATGCCAGCTAAGCCAGGTGAAATGGCTGCGCTACAGAGTCAAATGAGAATGGCTGCAAGGTCTCCTCTGATCGTCGGTGACCACAGACTCTCGATAGAAATAATCACTCCTGACCGTGATGCTACGTTGCAGCCCGAGAAGTATAACACTTTGGACGCTCGTATCACTTCACGTCTCTACCAGGTGTTGATGGCAGGTAACTACGCTTCTGGTACCAAGGGTGACGATTCTATCAAGCTAGCTCGTGTTGTAGCAAGAGGTATGGAGTCTCGTCGTAACCTTATTGGTCAAGCGTTCTATAAGAATGTTTTGAAGAGGACTTTGGATTCCAACAAGGACGTTTTTACTAGTGTTCCTCAGTTGCATTTCCATCCTAAGTCTATTGCTTTGGATTTTGATCCTAACGTTTTGAACTTCTACCAGGAGCTTCGTGATCGTGGTGATCTTTCCCGTGAAACGATTCTTCGTGAGATCGACCTTGATCAGGACCAAGAAGCTCGCCGTCGTAAGCGTGAGAAGGAACAGTTCGACGATATCTTCAAGCCACCGATGGCAATGCTTGCCCCTGGCTCTGAGGGCGGTCCCCCTGCTCCCCCTCTCCCTCCCGCACCTGTTGGTGGAGCCACTAAGAAGGCGGCACCTACTGGTGGAAATACTGGAGCAAAGGGTGGAACAGGTAAAACACCGGCAGGTAAGACTGCTGGTAGGTCTGGTGGACGCAAGGGTGGCACCAATGGTACTTCTTATACCACCAAACCACCAAGAGGTCCAGCTAAGGCTGAATTGAATCTAGAAGAGGACGAATAATAGTCATGACAATTATTATCGAGAACGAAAATTCGATTGTGATAAGTGCTCGTGCCGAGATATTGGTCACCGAGCGCGATGTCGCCTCTTCTTGGGCTTCCCAACATGTTAACAACAACCCCTCTTTGAAGTGGATTCTTGGCAACTATGTCCAGGCAGATACGCCAAATCGCAATAAGCAAATGTGGGCTTATAACGACCTTATGATGTCCAAAGCCACTGTGGATCATGCCCCTTTGAACATGCTTCACAGACAGAAGCATGTTGTCGGTGCATTTACTGCAGCCGAAATGATCTATCCACAAGAAGAAGAGATGGGTGCTCCTTACATAGAAGCCCTCGCAGCTATGTGGCATCTTTATTTTCCAGAAGAGTTTTCTATAGTAGACATGGCTCATAATCAGGGGGCGTTGTTCTTCTCTATGGAATGCGTTTCCGAGTCTATCACCTGTTCGGGTGATGGGTCTTGTGGACAAGAATTTGCTTATGCTGGTACGAAGTCTCCTTCATATTGTGATCATTTGAACATGAACACTAGTTCTAAGCTTTTGAACAAGCCTCATTTCTTGGCTGGCGCTCTTATCTTTCCTCCGGTAGCTCCGGGTTGGAAGGACGCAAACATTAAGGAGATTTCTTCTTTGTTGGCGAAGTACGAAGCTCAGATTCCTGGTATCTATGATTCTTTGAAGGCTGAAGCTGATCATCTTTCTGAGAACCAATTAGAAGATGCTGTGATCGATCATCTTGTTGTCGCAGATGATGTTGAGATGAAAAAATCTGCTAAAAAGATCGGTGAGGAAGTAGGAAAGAAATATTCTAAGAAGTGGATGAAGCCATAATTTAATTGCGGAAGACTCTCGTCGATGCATTAAAAGAAGGTAATGTCTCCACTTGTGAGACGTAGAAACAACAAACACAGTGAGGTGACATGAGTACCTATACAGAAGACGAACTAGCAGAAGCAGTAGCCGCAGCGGTTGAAATCGCTTTGGCTCCTTACAGGGACGCTGCATCACTTGATGCTTTGGCTTCCGCTATCGAAGAGGCAACCGCCCCTTTGGCAGCAGAGATCACTGAGCTTAATAGCAAGCTAGATGCTGCTTCTTTGCGTGCTGATAAGGCTGAAACAGATCTAGCCGATCTTAACCAGTTCTTGGTCGATGCAAAGACTGCAGAAGAGGCTGCTAGTGCTCTCGAAGCAAAGCGTGCTGAGCGTAGCGAAGCTGCTAAGGCAGTTGGTTTCTCTCTAGAGACCATCGAAGCAAGACTTGATCGTTGGGCACAGCTTGACGATGATGTCTTTACTGCAATGCTTGAAGATGTTAAGGTTCTTTCCCCAGCTACGGCAAAGGAAGAGGAACCAAACACCAAGATTATCCCAGCGGTAACTGTTTTTCAGGCTAGCCGTGACGATTCCAACAACACTGACCCAATGAAGGACATCCGTGAATTCTCACGTCTTGCCCGCACGGTCAATGTACACAACATCTGATACTCCAAGGAGGATAGTAACATATGACAAACTATGGTAGAAATTTCGAGTTTAGAGTGGCTCCAAAGAGTGGTCAGCGCAGTGGTAGATTTTTCCTAGCAGGTGCCGATGATATTCCAATCGGTGCACCCGTAAAGTATTCATCTGCAGACGGCGAAAACGAACTCGGCCTATTGGCGGTTACTTTGGCTACTGGCGCACAGGCAACACCTAAGCCTGGCATGGGTGGCATCGCTGTTTTCGAACATGCACCTGCAGCTTTTGCTGGTGTAGATCCATTTCTCACAACCTATTCTGACATCGATACCGTTCCAGTAGGAAAGGCTGTCCAGGTTGTTTCTGGTGTAGACGTAAAAGTAGTTTTGCGTAACACTGCAGCACGCGACTTCCTAGGCCGTGCCTACACGGGTCGCACAATGGTAGCAGGCTTTGGAGCCACTCCAACCGTAGCAGTTGGCGATTACCTTTCCCCAGGAACAGGTACTGATGCCGATGGCTACTGGGTAGAGACTGGTTCAGCAGCAAATGCCTGGTTGGTAGTGACCAAGGTCGATCACGACCGTGGCGAAATCGAAGCAAGATTCGTATTCTGAGGAGGTGTATAGTATGTCAAATTCAACTATGATTGATGCCCATGGCAGAAGCGCAGAGATGCGTGCACAGATCAAGGCTCAGAAGGAAGCTATCAACAAAGCAGCCGCAGAGAACTGGGATAACCCAGTTTGGCGTAGGCAGATGGCAGCAGAAATTACTGAGACCATTTGGGAAGGTTTCGATCACGAAAACCTTCTTTCTATCCTAACTGAAGTTGAGTCCGTTGGTTTCAACGATCGCTCTTTCATCAAGGAAACTAGAGGTCTACGTGCTTTCTGGGTGGCTCGTGGTGGTTATATCGAGGAAAGCACATTGCGTTCAGACGTAATGGAAATCACTCGTGACACCATCGGTATCCATGTGAGCGAGTTCGAAGACAAGTTGGTTACCAACTTCGCTGAGACTAGTTCAACTCTTATCGAGAAGGCAATTCAGCGTATGGACGCTGAGATCAACGCTAGGTTCTTGGCTGCTCTACAGGCTGCTGTTCCAAGCTCATCAGATTACTATCTTGATAGTGCTGGTGTAGATCTTGACGCCATCAACGTTGCTCTCCGTGAGGTACGTGACGAGACCCGTTCGTTCGAAGTTTCTATCGTTGGTCGTTCGACCATGACCGATCAGATCATGGATCAGCTTATCGGCACCGGAAACAATGGCGCAGGATTCATTCCTGAGTCAAATGAACAAATGGTTCGCCGTGGCGTTCTAGGTCAGTACCGTGGTGCAAACATCGTTACCTTGCGTAACTTCAAGGATGACGAAGATATTGCATTCTTCCCAGCTAACGAGATGTACATTGTCGCTCGTGACGCTTCCAAGTTCGCCTTCTTCGGTGGCCTTCTAAGCAAGGAATTCTCCGAGCAGGATAACTGGTATTGGCACTACCTAGCACGTAGGGACTTCGGTGGAGCAGTTCATAGGCCGGAACGCCTAAGAAGGATTGTTGACACTAGCTTGTCTGCTTGATAACTGAAAGTGGGGCCACGCGAATGGCCCCACCCAGATCTAGATTCTAGTTATTAGCTAGGAAGTTACCCTAGATTGACCTAAAGCCAATTACGAGAATTAACGATAGTAAAAAGAGGACCTTCGGGTCCTCTTTTGTTATTTCACTATCGGCAGGGATTCTATTGCAATGAAAAAATGTTCACGATGTTTGACAGAAAAAGAAGAAGATAATTTTTCTATCCGAAACGCATCTAAGGATGGGTTGAATAGTTATTGCAGAGATTGTATGAAACAATACAGGGTAGATAACAGAGATCATATCAAGACTTACTTACAGAAGCATAGAGCAGAGAACCCAGAGAAATGGAAAGAGTATGACCGGAAACACGGTAGAACTAAGAGGCTCAATAAACACGGCCTGACTAGAGAATCTTTCAATCAATTAGTAAAGCAACAAGATGGTAAATGTTTAATATGCCAAGAAGTTCCATCAGATATCCTTGTTATGGATCATTGCCATGAAACAGGAAAATTCCGTGGACTCCTATGTCGTAAATGTAATGCGGCTATAGGACAGCTATATGATGACCCAGAATTGTTGCGTCGAGCAGCCGACTATTTAGAGTCGTTCAGCAAACTGTCGACAGATATGATATAATAGTACACATACTTAAAACATAAAGGAAGGTTATAATGACTGACTCAGATCAAGAAATTTGGAAGAATGTTAGCCGTGGCAAGAGAGGCATTCTAAGAGCCCAAGCCGGTTCGAAGCCAAAGAGAGAGCTTGTCAACCCTGGCCGTGAGGTAGTCCTCACTAGAGCCGACCGTGAAGCGTATCATCGTGTTGCAGCCGATGATAGCCTTGATGTGTTTAAGAATGGCGCTTTGGTGCCTGTCGAGATTCTCGACGAAACAGTCATGAGAGAATTCGCTGATAACCCTAACCTTATTACCGAAGATGACATGGTTAAGCTTTTCAAGATGCCTCAAGTAAAGTTTGAAGAGAAGCTCGGTCAGATCAACAACATTTACGCTTTGGAGCGCATGATGGAGATCGCTGAGAACTCTGAGAATATTGCTGTCCGTAAATATAAGAGGGTCTCTGAGAAGATGACTGGTCTTACAGAAGCGGAGAAAGATAAGGCTGCTACTTCAGCACAACGTAAGGCTGCATCTAAGGAAAAGGAGTTCATGAAGTGAGCGAAGGCTACAGGATTTCTTACACGAAGGATCAAACCGCTTGGGGTAATACCATTTTGATTCGTCATCCTGGCGGGGAAGGCAGGAAGCCTAAGGATTATGTGTTCCGTCTAGAATCAGATGGGACCATTATCGTCTCTGAAACAATTTGGCAGCGCCTCAACGAGATCAAGGCTGCGGGGTTTGATCATGGGTTCGTGTATGTAAACAGCGTTTCTGATCCTCCCACTCAGAACCCTATGTCTATACGTCAAGATAATACTCGTAGGATTTTCAAAGATACTGATACGGGTCTGTCTGAGACAGAACTCAAGGCCCTGCAGTCCGTTGTCCCTAAGGGGTTTAAGCCTAAAGCTAATTAAACTAAAAACAAGGAATACTATAATGCTACCTTTAAAAGAAAAAACAATAAAAAAGAATGGTAAGCAGTTACTTAAAAACGTAGGTCAGGAAATCTCTGTCACTTTCATTGATCGTGCTAGAGAACCAGATTTAAGAGGGTTGTTTTTCTCTACTTACAATACGGCTTTCGGTACGATTGTAAGTGTCTCTGATTCTAGACTTACTCTTAGGAGTTCTAAGAACCGTAATCAGTTCGATATTCCTGTGATGGATATCGCTGGGTTTGTGATCTTACCAAAACTTCCTGTTGAGCCTTATCTGCATTGGCAGGGCTGGAGAGACCATAAGAAAAAGTTAGGGGCTGTTTGATTTTAAAGCTGGTCCATCTCTGACGACTTATAGGTTAGAGGTGGACTATGCCTAGGTTCGATAGTTATGATGATGTGGCGGATGGGGATTTGGCTGATACCGACACAATGTTGGTGAAGTCTGGATCTTCCACTAAAGAAGTTGCTATGTCTGTGCTCAAAACCTACACAGAGTCTAATCCACATATTTTTATTCAATCTTCTGATCCAGCAGGCGCAGCCGTAGATGGCGACTTGTGGATTCAGATTCCGTAGGAGGAATTAAATGCCAAGTCAATATTGGGAATCTCTACTCAACGCACCTGCTCTTGGAGCCGGTACTGCCTATGCTTCAAGCGCCGTTATAGCAGATGTTAGCCCTACTCCTAACTTTGTTTTGCCTGCTAACTATTTGCAGGTAGGGTCTGTTTTGAGGATTACGGCTTCTGGCGTGTTCTCTAACACAGGTACACCTACTCTTATCTTGGGCGCATACTATGGTGGTGTTGCTGGTACTGCTCTTGGAGCAACTACGACTATTACAACCATTACTGCTGCTTCTAACTGGCCTTGGAAGTTTTATTGGGAAGGTGTGGTTCGTACTGTTGGTGCTTCTGGTTCTATTATCGGTGTAGGTCATGTTTTGATGCCTGCTTCTATCACTCAGTTCCAGGCTCCTTGGTGTGTACCTGCTACTGGCGCTCAGACCGCTGTGACCATTGATACTACTTCAGCTAAGGCTATTACTTTGGGTGCTACTTGGTCAGCCTCTTCAGCTTCTAACACTCTTACTGTCCACAACTTCCTTGTTGAATCTGTAGCCTGATAGCCCTTGGGGTAAATTATGGCTATTCCTACTGACATAGCAAATCTAGGACTTTGGCTGGACGCAGATGATGCGTCCAGTTTTACATTGACCGGGACAGATGTTGATCAGTGGAATGATAAGTCAGGAAACAGTAGGCACGTTGTTCAGGCTACTCCTGCCAATAAACCTTCTAGATTAGTCTTCGATGGAAGATATGGTTTATTTTTTAACGGCACTTCAGATCAGTTAACATCTAGTACAACCTATTCATTCACTGAAGCGGTTACTGGCAAGTGGACATCTTTTGCTGTCTTTAGACCTAACATTGTCAGCGGTGTACGTTCTATCCTTGATATGGATAACGAAACTGCACGTCTAGCCCAAAACATTAGAGCTAACGGTACTATTATTGATGGTCTAGCTTTTAATACCGGTGGCACTGCATATACCGATACTTACCCTAGTGCGGGTATCGCTATAGGCTACACTTATATCGCTTCCGTGGTAAGGGGTGCTACCACAATAGAGACCTTTCTTAATGGTGCCAGTAATGGAACCACAGCTACTGCTGGAACTGTAGCCACTACTGCTTCTGCTGTTAGAGTAGGCGCTCACCAGGGTGGTTCTCCTTCTCAGTTTTTCTCTGGCTATATCTTAGAGGTTATCCACTATAACGCAGAACTAAGTTCGGGTGATCGTGCAGCCATTGAGCTTTATCTAAGAAACAAATGGGTTTTCGATGCTCAGCACGAACCTGCACCTCCTGTAAGGTTGCCACCTAGAGTCCTGGGTATGGGTGTTCCTAACCAGATGCTTAGACCAGTTAGCCTTATTGAAGATGTTACTGCTGGACAATCTCATCCTATCTCGTATAAGACTCCCCAACCAAACATCACTGTCAATGGTATAACCCAAACATCTGATTATCCATTTCATATAATTGAGTCGCAGCCAAATCTCGGGACTGCCGTCTTGGCACATAGTTATCCCACTCCTATAACTATAGCTGACAGAGAACTCTGTTTGCTTGTAGTTTGGGGAGGCTCGGCGGTGAGCGGGAATCAAGCTATAAGTATATCTAGCACATCAGGGGTCGTTTGGGAAGTCATGGGTAGGTCTCAGGAGGCTGCTGGAACGGCGGGCACTGGGGCTTTCCAGTATTTCCCAGCAGCGGTAGACATTGGTTCTACTGGTGGAGATAATGCTAATGGTAGGTTTGGTGGTACTTATGTTTTTTGGTATTACAACAACACTGGTAGCACTATCACTACGACAGTCACAGCTAACTTCAGCATAAATCTAAACAATCCAAGCAATCCTAGGATGGGTAATATTGGAATGATTTTTCCAATTACCTTCAGTGGGGCTAGACCACCGGGTGATGGACTAAACATTCTTACTCAGGCTCAAAATGGTACGGGTCTTTCTGCTGGTTGGGGCCACTATTCACCTAGGGGTGGCACTTGGCTTTGGGCTATGGTTCGTTCTATGTCTACTGCTGGGTGGCCTATTGAAGCTAATCCAACTGGAAGTATAAATGTAGAAACTTATGCTGCATACAATCCTGGCGGTGGAAATGGTGGGTTTGGTTGGTCTCTTTTGAGAGGAACCGTACCTACTAGTTATAAAAGAGCAGCGCAAGGTGGTGCGGTTCTGTTGCCTGCTGTTTCTTCAATTCAATCGCATTACTGGGTGTTAGAGATAGCTCCTGAAATAGGTTGGGAAGAAGCATCTTTACAGAAGGTAAATCCTGGTTTTGTCCCAGGTCAATTTGTAAAAACTGGCTCTCAACCACCAGTCTCTATAACTGGACCTAAGTATGTGCAGCCCAAAGGGTTCGATAGTTTCCGTGGTGCAATGCAAGCTGGATCAACAGCTAGCACAACAGAAGGATTACAACTTTCGCCCTTTAGTCCTGGTGCCCCTCAGACCTTTAATAGTTTTAAGCAAACTTCTGGCACCACAGATAGGGTTTTGAATATGGAGCCAATACTTATTGGCCCAGGAGAAACTGCGCTGCTTTTTATGCAAGTAGAGTGTTTATCTTCTCTTAATATCACTACATATACTTCTTCTCATATAACTTCTGTAGTTGAGGGTCCAGGTAGTAATTCTAGTATTCAACCAACACCTATAAGTTGGCAGCTTGTCAGAAATGGGGCTGGCACAAGAGCTTTTAAATCTCACTCAACTGGGTCTTCTCAGTTTGGTGGATTGTTGGCTGTTTATTTTGCTTATAATCCACCATCTAATGGATGGGTTATTTCATGTCCTCAGATAACGACAAACTCTGAGATATCTCCATACCCAGCTTCAGCTTCAAATCGTACTTCTTATTTGGCTGCTGAGATCATGCCTGTTATCTTCAGGAACGCTTATCCAAATTTGGCTGGTGGAAACTTTGGTATATATACGACTGGTGGTTCGGCAGCAGTTAATGGTAACTTGATTACTGTTGGTGGTTCTAGTTGGATTTGGGGTTTGTCTGGTTCTAAGGACTTGGGGACAAACGTAAATAGTTCTGCTTCTAACTGTGATTACCATTATGCTGGTACTTCAACCTCTGGTGCTATTAATGCTAGGGGATTCAATGTCTTTCGTTCGACGAAACTAAACCAAGGTGGGACAACCGTCAGCCCGGCCATCGCATACACCAGTTTCAACAATAGCGGTGGTGATGCTATATGGTTAGAGATAAGACAAGAAGAGAAAGCCAAACCTAAGAGACTTGTTTATCCTGGTAACGGTCCTGGTGCTGCACCCGGTGGGAGATTACAAGCCTTCATCCCTGGCGAAGAGGTACAGAACGCTCTTAACATCTACGTGAGGCAGTCTGGTGGAAACGTACAGGCCATCGCACTGAAGGTAAGGCAATCTGGTGTCTGGGTTGATGCAGTGGCTATAAAATCACGTCAGGGTGGTTCTTGGATAATAGCTTAACTTTATTGTTCCCGCTATGAAGGCGATTATATAGCATAAGATCTTATTTTTGTCAATTCTTATTGACCAAGGAGTATTAAGGTGGCAAACTCTCTCTTCCAGGCATTTAAGGGTATTCAATTGGGCGACGGTGCCTATTCTGGTTTCACCAAGGTCAGCTTTGAATCAGATACTCTTAAGGTTATTCTCATTGACTCTGCTGACGACACCATTGCTGTTAACACCGACGAAGATTTGAACGACGTTGCAGGTGGCGCTATTGTTGCTACTGGCACTTTGGCTTCTGTTACTGCAGTGTCGTCTTCTAACACGGTAACCATCGACGCTGCTGACACTACTTTGTCTGCTGTCACTGGTGACCAGTCGGAGCAGGTTATTATCTATCGTGATTCGGGTTCTGGTGCTACTTCTCAGTTGATCGCATTCTTCGATACTTTCGCTTCAGGTATGCCTGTTACCCCTAACGGTGGCGATATCGTTCTTAGTTACAACGCATCAGGTATATTTGCGTGGTAAGAGTTACGAGATATCCCCACCAATAGGGGTTGCATTGTCGGGTTCATTGTGGTATCATATTTTATATGAAGAAGCCAGATAACGTACAGCAGATAGATAATGAGTGGTGGTACTTCCATCCCCAAAGCGGATCAAGACATCGTTGCACTGAACGAACTTGTGAAAACTGTGGGGATGTTTTCGTTTCTTACCCAAGCGATAAGAAGAAGTGGTGTTCTGCTGATTGTTATAGAAAAGATTGCATACGATGTAATCTGCCGTTTAAACCAAATGGGCCTAGGCAAGTCTATTGTAGTGAAAAGTGTAAGCGTGGAACATGCGTTTGCGGATATTGTGACAAGATTTTTGTTCCAACTAAGAAATCGGCTGGTTTGTTTTGTTCAACTGAATGCTTCTATGAAGATTTGGTTCCAACTTTCACTCTTAGAAAAATGCCTTCTGGATATATAGACATAAAGGTTCCTAAAGATACTCCTAATACTCGGGGGACCAAATGTGAGAAACGTTGGATGGCGCAACATAGATATGTAATGCAGGAGCATCTAGGTAGACCATTGCAAGAAGGTGAAAATGTTCATCACAAGAATGGTGATAGGACTGATAATCGTTTAGAAAATCTTCAACTATGGTCCAAGGCTCAGCCAGCGGGCCAGAGTATTGAGGACAAGCTAAAATTTGCATTAGAAATTCTTGCGCTCTACGGAACAAATCCAGACGAATGGAGATAGCATTGATTCTTATGGGTGTGCAGCCGAATAGTTAGGGAGGTGTTGAAGTGGCTAAAATTTCTGAATATGCTGATTCTGATAACCTGCAATTAGATGACAAAATTATCTATACGGATGTTTCTGATACTACTGCTGGGCTTGGTGGGACAACTAAGGGCGCTACTTGGGCTGATGTCGCTGCTCTTATTGGTGGTGGAGGTGGAGCAGACACTGATCTTCGTAACGCTGTAGGTTTTCCTGGAACTGATGGTACTAATCCTATTATTTATGACCCTGTTTCTGTTTCTGACCTTGATGCTGGTTGGGTAAGGTTCTTGTATGCTCAAGAAGAAGATGTTGTTAAGTCAGTTGAGGTAACTTTTTCTTCTGGTACACCTAGTGCTGATAGTTCGATACGACTAAAGAGTCAGACTCCTTTTACTGGGTCCGCAGTAGAGGGTAGCACTACTCTTGCGTTGAGTGCTGTTCATCCTGATGGTAGCACTAGGACAGCACAGCTTGGTATCACTTGTGAAGACAGTGGAGAGAGTTCTCTAGACTTTGCAATGGGAGCTTTTACTGAAGCCGGTTTGACTTTTCATTTGGAGGGTGGAGATGTAGGCGATGCCAGTATTGCTACTACAACCTTAGGTACTGCTCATCAAGATCGTCCAGATTTTTATTCTTATCTCACCCAAGAATCTTACACGGCAGATTACACAGATCTAGCAACTACTCTATTGGGTTTGTTTGTCTCTGCGGATGCCGGATCAACACAAACTGGTCTTCAGATGAAGGCGTCCACCAATGGGCGTTCTTGGGTCGAAATAAGCCCAAGTTCTGGTAGTCCTTCTGCCGAGAACTCTGGATTTGGCGTTCTGTTTGTTGATAGTGATGGGGATCTTGCATACAGAAATACCTCTGGTGATGTGAGTAAGGTATCTATGGTCCCTTGATTGTGTTTATTCTTGGGGGCTGCCGATAACTAAAGAAGGGTAACGAGAATTCGAAGGTAGGGGTGCGATGTCTGCTATATTTGATCTTTCTGATCTAATTGATAGAGCCACTGGTGGTAGTTCTGGCACCCCAGAAAACATTTTCTTCCACAAGGTTGCACGTATCGCAGGTGCTGCTGCTACAGCACCTATCGCTGGTCGTCCATGTTCACTTTGGACCTACGATGGTTCTCCCGGACCTGGTGCAGCCCCTTCATCTTCTACCTGGGCCAACCTTGATAATACTACTGCTGGTGGGTTGAAGCAAACCGATCCTGGTGGTGGTCGTCAAAAGTGGCTTATCCAGGCTTGGACAACTGGCCTTGTGGGTGGTACTCTGATTCTCTATGATCGTCTTGGTCATAACGGTACCTTGAGCGGTACGACAACAACTGCACAGACCTTCACCGGGACCCCTACTCGTTACACTGACGGTGTTGGTAATATAGCTTGGATTGAGATTTATTCAACCATTGGTACAACTAGCACGACAGTAACGATGTCTTATACGGACGTTGGTGACTCTATCCCTGGCGGTTCAACTTCTCCTGCTGTAGTTATTGGCAATACTGGTTTCCGTGAAGCTACACGTTGTATCATGTTGCCTGTAGCTTCAGGTGATACTGGTATTAAATCTATCGCCAACATTGACTTGCTGGCTTCTACAACAACTGCTGGCGCTATAGGTGTAGTCTTAGCTCACCCTCTTGCCTATATAGGTATTGGTGCTGCTGGTGGTGCTGGCTGGAGAGATTTCACTACTGGTATGCCAGGCATTCCTGAGATCATGACTGCTGCCTGCTTAGCTTTGCTTTGGGTTCCTACCACAGTTACTGCCCCTGAAATTATGGGTGGCGTTTCCTTTGTGGAGGCGTAAATGGGTATTACAACTCTTGCTCAATATAAAGCTGCCCTAACTGGTCCTCAACAGATCATTCCTTTTACTATTGCTGCCACTACATCTGTTGTTGGCCGATGGTACGACTTATGGCGGACTGCTGTCCCTATTGGGGCTGCTCCTACCTCTGCTGTTGTCCCAACGAACACCACTCTTGGTTCTTTTGGTCAGCTTGATTCTACTGCCAAGACTCTTTCCTTTGTTGGTACTCGTTTTAACTCTTTTAGCCCTGGCGTCTATGTGATATGCGACAGGCTATCCCATCAAGGTGGTTTGAGTGCTGTTACAACAGGTGCACAAACAACGAACCTTCCTACTGCTGCTTTAACTAGATACACTTCTGGTGAAGGCGTTATGATTGGTTTGACAGTTTATACTACTATTGGTGCTACAGGTACAACCATTACTGCTTCTTATACAGACTCGGGCGGAACTTCCGGTAACACAACTCCAGCCGTTGTTTTTGGTGGTACGGGTTTTCGTGAAGTTAACCGTATGATCCTTCTTCCTTTGGCTGCTGGAGACTCAGGAGTCCAGGCTGTTGCTAACGTAAACATAGTCGCAACAACTGGTACTGCTGGAAACTTTGGCGTTACTTTATTTAAACCTCTTTTCACTGTTGTCGTTGATGACACCAGTGGGGTTAAGAATGGTGGATTTATCTCTGGCGGTGTCTCTGGTGGATTCCCAGAAGTTCTTAATGGGGCTTGCCTATTCGCGATAGCTATGTCTACATCTACAATCATCGCGGGCGGCGGGGCCTTCCTCATAGAGGAGCACTAAGCTATGGCCCGCCTGTTTTTTGACGGGGCGCAGGAAGAACTTGGACTCATAACAGTTGACTCTGAGGTTCTTGTCTGGTATGAACAATACCATGAAACTTTCACGGGTACAAATGGCGCGGCCCTAACCACTCTTACTAATGTTGATAACGCTTATGCGTCTACTTCTGGCTACACTGAAATAAATGGTAACCGAGGTAAACTTGTTTACGGTAATGAGGCTTCCTATTCTGCCTACGCAGTTTTGGATATGGACGATCCTATTGAGAATTATTATAGGATAGAAACAACGCTCACCATAGGTCCCCTAAGTGATGAGAACTACACCTTAATTAGATGGAAATCCGACAAGGCTGGTAACGGCTGGATTCTGAGTGTGCAGCCTTCTTGGAACGCTATTGGTCTAGGTACCGAAATAGGGTATGCTTCTGATTTCTTAGACACCGATGCGGCCCCTGGCCTCACTCCCGGCGATACTTGGCATTTCGTTATCGAACATGAAGACACTGGCCGTGTTAGGGTTTGGTATTGGAAAGATGGAGATTCTCAAACTAGAGTTTGGCAGTTGTCCGCCACCTCTACTGCTTATGCTTCTCAAAAAGGTGTCGAGATTGCTGCTGGCGGTGGTCCGCTTACACGTACTGGTGAGAATCCGGTTTATGTAGACGATCTTATTGTTTCTACCTTAACTGTTGGGTCTTCTCAGGTTGATTTTAATCTTATTACTGATGGGTCTACACTTTTCAATCCGACAGTTGTTCCTGGTTCTAGAACCGCTGCCTTCAACCTTATTTCTGATGGGTCTGTTCTTTACAACCCAACAGTTACACCTGGTCCTAGGACTGTTTCATTTAATCTTATCTCTGACGGAGTATCACTATATAACCCTACGGTAACTCGTGGACCTGTCACTGTTTCTTTTAATAAGATAACGAACGCTTCTACAGTCTTCACTCCTTCCTCTTCTACTATAACAACGGTAACTTTTAATACGATCACCGACGGCTCTACTCTTTTCAGTTTAGGAGTCGTTTTATCTCCATACGTTGTGGCGTTCAATGCCATCTCTGATGGTTCTGCTCTGTATAACCCAAGTATTGTTTTGTCTCCATATGTTATTGGATTCAATCTAATAACGGATAGTAGCAGTCTCTATAATCCTACGGTTACTCCTGGTTCAGTAACGATTGGGTTGCAGCTTATCTCAGATGGGGCTAGTCTATATCAACTATCAGTTGGTCAGCCCAAGATCGTTGGGTTTCAGCATATCGATTCTCGCCCATATCTACCTATCTTGGATGAGAATGATCTACCTATCCTGGATGAGAATGATGAAGTAATTCTTTCTGAGACCCAATATGATGGTGTCTACGAACCATCTGTTTCAAGAGTGGTCAGCTTCAACCTCATCTCTGATGGTTCTACTCTCTATCAGATGAGTGCTATCTCTAATCAGAGTGTAGCATTTAACCTTATCTCGGACGGATCTACACTTTATAGCCCAACCATCGTCCCCGGTTCTAGAACCGTCTCGTTTAACCTCATTACTGACGGAACGACCCTGTTTAATCCTGCAGTACAAGTAGGGTCTGTAACGGCTGCGTTTAATCTTATTACCGATGGCGTTTCTTTGTTCTCGCCAAAGGTATTGCAGGTTACGAAGTTCAACTTTATCACAGACGGCTCAACTCTTTATAATCCAACGGTTGTAGCTGGTTCTGTCACTGTAGCGTTCAACCTTATTACAGATGGTGCATCTGTTTTCTCTCCTGCTGTTCAGCCCGGAGCAGTTACGGTCGCTTTCAATACTATAACTGATGGTAGCTCTATTTTCAGCCCTTCGGTTTCTGTTGGCGCTGTCACAGTTTCCTTTAATCTTATTTCTGATGGTGCTTCTGTCTTTGCTCCAGGATTGTCTCATTATGTGAGACTAGGTTTTATCACCGATGGTTCGAGTGTCTTCACCCCCTCCGTAACTCCGGGTTCGGTAACAGTAAGCTTCAATAAAATTACAGATGGAGCTTCTGTCTACCAGCCATCTGTTGCTCAAATTGTAAAACTGAGCCTAATCACAGATACGGCTACGGTTTTCACTCCGGGCGTAAAATACACTCAAACTGTTTCTCTAAACCATATCCTAGATGGAGCTTCTGTCTTCACGCCTTCGGTAGCTGTTGGTTCTGTTACTGTCGCTTTCCAGACTATAAACGACGGAACGACAATCTATCAGCCCGCAGTTCAGGTTGGTTCGGTAACCGTTGCCTTTAACACCATAGTAGATGGAACTACCCTTTATGCTCCGTCTGTTTACCAAAGAGTTGCCTTTAACTCTATCACAGATGGTTCTGTGGTCTTTACTCCTGCCGTTAGTGTAGGGGCAGTTACGGTATCGTTCAATCTTATTTCAGACGGATCAACCGTATACAGTCCTTCTGTTTCCGAGATTGTAAAACTAAATCTAATTACAGATACTTCTTCTATATTTACTCCCGGTGTTGTCTACACTCAGACAGTTTCGCTTAATACGATTTCCGATAGCACGGTTCTTTATGAACCTACCATTGGCGTTGGTCTAACCTTCGTAGCGTTCAACTTCATCTCTGATGGAGTAACGCTTTACAACCCGACAGTTGTTCCCGGTTCTGTCACCGTAGGACTGCAAGTCATTAGCGATGGTTCGACAGTTTATAACCTATCTGTGTACGAGGTTGTTAAGTTCAACCTAATCACAGACGGTTCTACCCTATATACCCCAGCGGTACTCCCAGGAGCCGTTGTGGTGGCTCTCAACACCATCGTAGACGGAGCCACTGTCTTTACCCCTACTGTTTCTGTAGGAGCCGTTACAGTCGGTTTCAACAAGATCATAGATGGTGTGACTGTCTTCAGCCCAACTGTTCAAGCTGGTGCGGTAACAGTCAATGTAAACAAGATAACAGATGGAAGCGTTCTGTATCAGCCAAGTGTGGCTGTTGGTGCTGTTGCTATAAACTTCAACGAGATTACAGACGGAGCAGTTCTATTTGCTCCCTCTGTTTCAGTTGGTGCGGTTACCGTAGCATTCCAGGTCATCGTCGATGGCGCTACGGTCCTTACTCCATCCGTAGTTCAGAAGGTTGCACTAACCACCATCGTAGATGGCGCTACAGTCTTTGCTCCTTCTGTCTCCCAGGTAGTTAGCCTCGGCCTGATTGTAGATGCAGCCCAGGTATTCACTCCTTCAAGTTACCAGACTCAATTTGTTGGTCTAGCAACGATAACTAATGCGGCTACGGTATTTGAACCTGATGTTTACCATGTTTCACAACTTGTTGAGCTTCCTCTTATTTCCGACCCTTCCAATCTGTTCTTGCCTCAGATTTTCTACAAGGTTGGGGTTGGATTTGTTGGTCCTACTGGTCAAGTGTTTACTCCAACCATCTTGGGTGGAACCAGAAGAATTGCATGTGTTCAAACCCTAGAGTTCCTGAACCCATCTCAGTTCTTCACTGTGATAAACAGCAACGCTACAATCTTCACTTTGAATTCTGAGCAGGAATTGGAAGTTATAAATACCGATGGGGTTCTAAGCGTTGTCAACCCCGATGGCACACTTTCGGTGTGTGGATAATAAAATAACCGAAAACAGAAACGGGAGACTTTTTAGCCGATCTAGATTTAGGAGGTAGTAGCTGTGGCATCTACACATTACGCGGGTGAAACCATTTTGTTAGCGCACACTGCTACGTTCGATGGTGAAGATCTGACAGATACAAATACAGAATCTGTTTCTCTTGAGATATTCAATAGTGACAGCGAAATCGTTTTAACGTCTACCGCCATGGTGTGGTCTAGCGAACATGAGCGTTGGGAATACTGGTGGGACACCGTGGACTCTGGTAGGTATCAAGTGAAGGTAACTATTGTAACTACAAATGGAATCAGTTGGGAAATATTTAAAGAAACTCTGAAAGCAAGTCCGGTGTGAGGTAAACAATGGCCGTTGATCTTAATAATCTTATTGATTATCTGAAGGCTGAAGTTAATAGTCCAGGCATCGAATCCTTCCCTGACGCTACGGACGACGACTGGCTTATCAGGCTGCAGTCCTCATTTTGGGATGTTGTTCTTCAGGGTGCTATGAGTGGCTATACCGTAGATGATAATGGGGTAGTGACCCCTATCTCCGGTACAACAGATCTTTCTCGTGACGTTCAACAGTTCATCGTCTTCAACGCTGGTGTAGATATCATCAGAAATAAGATTCGTGAAATGGGAAGTTTGTTCAGGGCTGTAGCTGGACCTGTGGAGTACGAAACTCAGAACTCTGCTCAGGTAATGAAAGCTATCCTAGACGAACTAACAAGAAAGCGCAACATTGTTTTGGAACGTTTGTCTGATTTGGGTCAGGTTGGCACAGGTTACTACGACATGCTTATCACCAGAGATGATTCATTGTCCTGGGGAGATTCATGGTGGGCTAAATACTGAGGTGAACAATGGCTAAAGTAAATGGGTTTGGGACAGGGTTTGATGCTGCTACTTTCCGAACCGCTATTAAAAATACAATGAAGATGGGTTCTCCTAACACTGTCGAACAGAAAGCTACTTTTCGTTGGAAAACCTTCAGGGCATTCAGTGGATCAGATTCTTCTGGTAAACCTTGGGTCAAAGACGCTGTTCCTGTTTACGAAGTCTCTTATCCAGATGTTCAAATCGACTGTGCAGTCGAATTCATTACCAGATCAACGTTGTCCGGTGGCACTGCTGTAGGAGATTTTGATACTCCTAGAGCTATTATAACTGTTCTGGATGTTGACTACGTGAAAATAGCGCAGACTTCGGAAACTGATGGTGCTGATCTTGTTCTTCTTGGCGGCGCTACTTATAAGATAGACTTTGTTGCCCCTCCGATCGCTTTGTTTGATGTGGATGTTTATCAAATACATTGCTCCGCGGTTGATGAAGTTTAGTCTTTCCTTTAATATTGACGATGGATAAACTATGATAGACGATAAAGATTTGGCATGGTTCATTGGTTTATATGAAGGAGAAGGCACTTGTACTCTCACTTCTAAGAAAAGAAAATTTAAAGGGAGATACCCCAGAATGGCGATTTCAATGACAGACGAAGATATAATTAGAAGGTTGCCATCATTGGTTGGTGGAAATGTAACTGGTCCATCATTCAGAAAGACCCCCAGTGGTAAGGATGCTAAACCAATATGGATATGGCAACTGACTAAAAGTGATCAGGTCATAGAATTAGCAAGTAAGATTATTCCATTCCTTGGGAATCGAAGAGCAGCACAATTAAGAACGATGATTGAAGATACACAATGGGCTGTCCTACCAACAATCGAAGAGAGATTTTGGAAGAAGGTGGAAAAGGTGGATGATTGTTTACTATGGACGGGAAGTGTTCATTCTGTCTATGGGTTTGGAACCTTTACAATAGAAAAAGGTTCTATTAGAAAACAAGCCCATAGGTACGCCTATGAATTACACCACGGCGTTTGTCCTTCGCGTCTTACTAATTATTGCGGAGACAAGACCTGCGTCAATCACGAACATTGGGGTCCCTTTGTGCATTGCTCCGCAATAGACGAGGTGTGAGATGTCTGTAGTTGGCGGTCTTAGAGATCGATTAATCATAGAAAACATAAGATGGCTTATTGAGGAAAATCTTAGGCTGCTTGGTTGGTATGAAGAGAATAATACGTTAATAGATTATTCTATTACTGTTAGGTCTTCTCCAGTTGAAGATGACGAAGAGCTTCTTCCCAATATAGTAGCTGTTAGTACCGAAGGCACAACTTCAGATTATTTAGAGTTGGGGTCGGATCTTGAAGAATTCACTTGGAATTTTTATATAGATATTTATGCTGAGGATCATGCTTCAGGACTCCATCTTTGTGGTGATATAAAGGCAATTATAGGTGGAAAATTACCTAGTATTGGAAGATTGGGTAAGACATTGGACATCTATGATTTGACCATGGCTACTCCCCCTGTTTTATTTAGGGTTGAGGTTGACAAGATAGAAAGCCAAAGATCCAGAGTTTATAATAAAGCCTTCCAAAAGTTTTGGTGGGTTGTTGGGTTCCAGTTGACAGACTCTTATCTCAATGATCTAGATTAGTACCAAAAAGGAAAAAGGATGAATGATCAAGTGAAGGCTCTTCTGAGGAAGAGAGTGGATAGGTCGATAGCAACATTGTTGGGCTATAAGGAAAAGGAATGTGATTACTACTTACCTAAGGAAGTCAGTTTAGATTTAAGAAAGAAGATTTTAGATCAGTTAAATGATCTTTATGAAATTTGTTTAGATTTGATGGCTACGGTTAGTGATGATTCATATACCATAAACGAGATTTACTTGCAAAAGATAGATGAGATCTACGGAGTTATAATTGGCGAACAGGTCGACTAACGCTTATATACAGCGCAACCTAACACGTAACCAGGAACTCAGAATACGTCAGTTTTTCGGAAACGAGATCAAGACACTGGGTGTCTTCGCCATTAACGACATTATGCACCAACTCGTGGCTGCAGCCGAAAAGTCTACACAGAATTTCATCCAAGGCTATGTGCAAGTAACTTCGTCTGCCGTACAACGTAACCGTGAAGGTAGAATCAAAACCATCCATAGGGAAGCAGCAGAAGACGCTTTGGTCTCTGTACGTGATGCTTTTATGAGGCGACCCCGCCCTCATTCTCCACAGTATCGCGTCGGTGAGTCAAGAATCAGCGGTGGGCGTTTACTTTCTGCTATCACTAGCCCCGAGATGTACCGTGTAGGTCGTGACGGTCTCGACTTTATTAACCCTAACTTCTTGGATAGGGAAGCTGCGCATTGGTACCGTATGAACTTCGGTGTAGGTGCAAACGCTGCAGGCACAAAACCAGGAAGGGCTGCCAAGATTACTATCTTCGGTGTTACTTCGGCTACTGACTTGGCTTTAACATCTTTTGGTCCATCCCGTTCGCCTATGACGATGCCACCTGGTTATTTCGAGGGTGCTGGCCCACGTTCTCCTTTTTATCCTAAACCATTTAGGAGATCTAATATTCCAACTCTTGGTATAACTGGTTCAAGGTTCTTGGATGCGGGTGTTAATAGGTTGGCTAGAACTATTCCTCAGCAGTATGAGAAGTTGTTCACTGAATGGTTCACCGAATTCAATAAGAAAGGTTCGGGTCCTTTCGCTAGCCAGGTTGTTACTGTTAATAAGTCGAACTTGAAGCAAGCTGCAGCTATTTTGAAGAGGAATAGATCGGCTGCTCTTGGTCTACGTAGTTTGCGTTGATATTCTACATTACGGAACTCCTACGTCGATAAATACTAGAGGAAATATTCTAGGAACTATTGTTTCTTTTATTATCCAAGGGTTTAGACTACATACGAGTTAGGAGGTAGGGTACCATCGCAATCAAGGCAGGCCAAATTTTAACTGATGGCAACGGTTATGTCATCGACCGCTTGCAGTCAGCAGGCCCAGGTAACATCAATATCCCAGAAGAGAAGATCTACGAGCTTGGTAACTTCCGTACCGTAGCTACCGTACGTGACACTCCTGACCTTTCATTCGACATGGAGTCTTTCGACATGTCTTGCGAAGTTGAGGCTATCCTTACTGGACAAGACCCCACTTCAATCGTTGATGGCGACGAATTCGATTTCGACAACTCAATGCCACTCGATATCATCTCCCCATTCAAGGCGGGTACCAACGAATACAACGTTGTTCGTGGTGTAGCAATCCCTTACCTTACCTTGGAGCGTGCTGTTTATCGTTTCGGTTTGCGTCAGAACTCAACTCAGACGTTCACTCTTCGTGGCGATACCATCAACTACATCAATGGTAGCCCTTATTACCAGGAATTTACAAATAGTGGCGCAGGTACCTACAACTTCGCTCATACCGCTCAGGTATACGTCGAATCAGGTAACAACAACTACGCTTTGTGTGTGACTGCAATCAACCGTACCACGAACATCTACAAGAGATTGTTCTTGGGCGATGATTACACCAACACCTCTTCTGGTTTTACTACTCTTAGCGCACTTAGTGACTACGACAAGCTATGCGTAGTCTACGGTTCTTCTACTGCAGCCACCTATCTTCAGACTGTTCACCAGGGCGTGTCTGTCAAGCCTGCTGCTATTCGTGGTAAGGACATCGATGTCTACATCGGTTCTACTGGTGCTACTCCTAGCTTCACCCGTTGGGCATCTGTCCAGAGCTTCGAAGTTACCCGTTCGGTTAACTTGGAGAACGACGAAGAGTTTGGTAACCCACACTATGTGGACTCAAGCTATGATACTGCCGAGGTAACAGGTTCTATCGGTGTCAAGGCAGCTAACGCTGCAGAGTTGTTCGATAAGATTCAGCAAATCGCTGACGTTTCGGGCACTAACATCGTTGGTCCTTTTACTAGCGCACTTTTGCCTCTTGAGGTTCGCATTTCCGATCCAGATTCTGGTGACGTATTGAAGACCCTTTATATCCCAGATGCTCGTTTCACGATCCCTAGCATCCAGGGTAGAGTTCAGACCAAGCTCGAAGTTCCATTCCCGTTTACTAGCGATGGCGGAAGTCTACTGGTCTATGCGGGTCAGCGTTAATTGTGGTATAATGTTTGAGTGGAATTAAAGCAATGTACTGGTTGTCATGAGATTAAGTTCTTGGAGGAGTTCTATTGGCACTCCTCCAAGAGAAAACGAGTAGCTCAATGCAAAGTGTGTACCATAAAGAAGATCAACGAGAGAAATAAAAATAATCCTGATCGTAAAGAATATATGAGGGATTATCACTTCCGAAGAAATTATGGGCTCACTGCCGAACAATACGATTCGATGGTAGAAAGTCGTGGAGGGCTATGTGATATATGCCACAGTGCTCCGACAGGTAAGTTCCCTCTTGTAGTTGACCATAATAAGACTAGCGAAAAGATTAGGGGACTTCTCTGTAATAGATGTAATAGAGAAATGGGAAGATTCGAAGATGACCCAAATCTTCTTTTGTCTGCGGCTCTCTATCTCATATCTAGGGATGAACTTAAATCTGTAGATGAGGAACTTTTAGGGAAACTGAAAGATATTTAACTACCCCCGCCTTTGGGCGGGGTTTTTCTTTATCCGTCTAGTTTTTTTGTCGAACTAAGAAATAGGACTTGAGTTAGCAAAGGATGAACGATATGGCAAAGTCGCTATTAGATCTTGGCGTTCTAGGAAAAGAGGTTGTGTTCGATGTAGAGGACGGAGATCCAATCTCGGTCTATATCAGAAAGCTCCAACCTTTCGAAGTGGAAAAGGCTGTGGGTAGAGCCCAAGCCAAACGGGCAGTTATTTTGTCTGTTATCAAAGGACCTCATGATACCGATGAATACATCGAGTTAGTGAACCAGTTGGACGAACTTGTTTCCGACAGGGAAGAGCTTATCAAATTGGCCGCTTCTGATGAAAGGCTACAGGCATATAGGTCTGCAGAATCAGAGGTAGCTCATCTCGAAAAGTGGGCCAAAGATGATTATCTTATAGGTCTACAAGAAGCTTGGTCAGAGTTGAAGGACGAACCTTTCCATGACGAAGGACACGAGCGTCACGAAGATGCCAACAAAGTTTTTATGGCGATGAAAGAATACCAAGCAGAAGTTGACGAGATGGCTACTAAGTCTGAGGCAAGGATTCTACGTGAGTTTGCTCAGAAGTCAGACGCTGAACTTGAAGAATTGTCGGTCCGTAAAATAGTTGACCTTAAGGCAGATACGGCTTGGCTCAATGAGTTTAAACTATCTTCTCTTTGGCTTTCCGTGAAGAAGGGTCCTAAGTCTCCCGATCGTGAAACTAGATATTTCGAATCTCGTTCTGATCTAGATTATTTGGCACCGTTTGTTTTAGAGAAACTGCTGAACATATATGATTCTCTGTCTATCTCCCAAGACGAGGGAAAAGACTAGCCGGTCATCCTTATTTTCTCAGGCAGTTGACGATCAGCAAACGCACTGGTTCGGGCGCTCTTCTTTTTCCTCACGGAGTCACCTGCATGGAGGATGCACCGGCAGATCTAGTTGCAGCCATAGAACATGGATTGAAGATTCTCAACTGGCACGAGAACCTACAAGAGGAAGAGCTTCCCCCTAAGTGGATGTGGCATTTAGATTGGGAGCTAGAAAGGTGGTTTGAAGAGGTCGATGCTTTAAGAAAGCAGAAGTATTCTGGTAGTGATGACCGTGACGAAGTTCCATTAGTTGAGAATGATGATCCAGAAGCAAGGAAGATGATCAAGGAAAGGTTTGGCCGATGAGAGTACCAAACAAAGTAGTTGTTAATAATAGTTTTGTTGCTAGTAGCCCCAATAGTAGTGCCCCGCCCCCTACGGGTGGTAGTGGTATTGGTTCCGTGCCAGATTTTACTTTTCTGAAGTCAGATACATGGGTCATGTTACTTCTTTTAGCTTTGTCGGGGGGAGCAATTAATTCCACGTCATTTATAAATAGAGTTACTGGTTCTAGATTGAAATTGGAATATTTAGTGATAAACATACCATCAGTTTCATCACAAGTTGAAGTAATTGTTAATGGTGTGGTTATCGATCAGTTTTCTTTTGACGGGTTGGCTCGTGTTAGTTCTGTCTATCAGATGGATTGGGCTATGGGTTCCACAGCAGAGATAGAGATAAGGATGGTTGCATTAGATGGTGTTAATAGTTCTGCTGTCTTTGAGTGCGTTATGATTGGGGATGCTAATTTGATTAGTGGTCCTACCTCTACTATAACGAGACTAACAAGCCTCCCAGCTTATTATCCTGAAGGGTTATCTGAGATTTTGGGGGTTTCGTCTCCATGACACGTAACCCTAAATCTTTTATTGTTAAAAATGTTTTTGTGTCGGGTTCGGGGAGTAACTCCAACTCTGGTGGTGGGGGGAATACTCCAGGGTTAGCTTTGTCTCCAGATTATGATGCTTGCGTGACATCCTTTCCTATTTCTATTCCTGCGACGAGCCCAGACTCCTTGATCTTGGGTCCTAGTTATTTTATTTTTTTGCCATACATAAATAATACTGGCTTAAGATTTTGTTTCGGTGGGGGAATTTTTAATAATTATGGCGAACCGATTGAACGTGTTTGGCCTTTGACTATATCTGCTGCTTTGGTTAACAAAAAAACCAATGTAGTTTCTGCTACTTTTGCCCCCCAAACAGTAGAAGTCGGGCCAGTTGAATACTCTGTTTGGGAAGGCGGCTTTTCTTTCTCTAGATTCTCTCTTATAACGGTTGATTGGGATATCTCTAATTATGTAACCAAAAATACTTTCAGTGATCTTGTTTGTACTATCTCTCTCTTTCGAAATGATCCTTTTCCTGAAGGAGATATTTCTGAGTTATTGTTTGGCACCTTTGGCGGTTATCTCTGTAACCCTTCTTTTATCAATTCTGGTAATATTTCTGTTGTTCCAGGTATTCCTGGTATTAATCCATTTCTTCCAGTAGGTTAAATATGAGACGTACTCCAGTTAGTTTAAAAATAAAAGATGACTTTGTTTCTTCTTCCCCTCGCGATGGTAGCGACCCTGGTCAGGGAGGTTCTTCTTCTAGGACTGTTTATTTTGTTGATACAACTACAGGCAACCCTAGTTCTTGGGCTTGGATATTTTATGCTACTAATGGATCAACAATTTTAGGCACCTCTAATATTAAGAATCCGGTTTTCTCTTTTCCTAGCGCGGGAACCTTTCGAGTAACACTTACTACCAACTATGGAACTGCAATCAATAATGTGGTGGTGATATAATGGCAACTCCTGTTTGGGCGGTTGATTTCGTTGGTGCCACTTTGGCTGGTGGGGCTTCTACTGGTTCTGATACCCAGTATGCAGCTAATTATGTGAGGATACCTGCTTCTGGAAGTGCCACAATATCTGTTGCTAGATCTAGTGGGCAATTCATTAACAAAGGTAAGATTAGGGTAAGAGCGGTTGGTTCTGGGACTTTACAGATTGGTTTGTCTTATTTTGGCACATTTGTTGATCACGGTTCTGTTTTCTTTAGTTCTAGCTCTTGGACCGACCTTTCTTTCGGTGGTTCGATAACAAGATTTTTTGATACGATAATCTTAACAAGCCTAGTTGGCACAGTTGATGTAGATATTCTTTGGGAAGATACTACGTTAAACCAGGCAGAATTTTTACCTTCGTCAGAATTTGCTACTACTCGTACTACCAATACTTCTTCTTATGTGGGTGATTATTCGGGTTTTCCAGGATATACTAATTTAGGTCCTCATGCTTATTACCTAGAAAAATACCAAGAAACGGGAGTAGATGGTCCTCTTCCTGTTAATGTTGGGATAGCTAATATTCCCGATGGATGGTGGGATACAACCATCGCTATCCCCACCTCTTTTGATTTAAATGGAGTTAACTATTCTTCTCCCTCTAATACAGTAGATGTAGGAAGTCTTGAACCGGGTGCCTACGTATTGGATAATGGCGTATCTTCTTTTGGTGGCCCCATAGGAGATAAAACAATTTATTGCCCTATCTATGATAGTTTTCCTACGGACCCATCACTTACCTTTTATGTTCTACCTAGAGCTTATTTTGATAGAGATTTATTCACAGATAATGGTATTTCATTTCTCTCTCATATCCCTGGTGGCACAATAGTGCCCTTCGAAATTATCCATGAGACAGATCTTCCTTCTGGGGTTGTCATTGAGACCGCTATAACTATTTTTAATGGTGATTATATTGACGCTATTGTAGATCAATACTCTGGGACTATAACTGTCCCCAACGTGTCTGGTTCAGCAATTCTTATCTATCAGGTCGTAGTTAAGATAGGTGGCCTTAATTTCACTATAGATTTTGCTAATATTCCCTTTGTTATTGACGAGGTTGCTGGTTCTACTTCTTTTACTTGGAGCACTGGTTCAACTACTAGATATTTAGCAAATCATGGTTGGGGGTTAGAGTATAGGGACCCAGAAGAAATTTTTCCTGGGACTAGTTCTGAAATCTTTCTAATGAATTTTAGTAATATACTTGTTGATTTTATACCTAAAACGCATATAAGTTTATCTATGGATGTTTTGGCAACGAATGACATAGCCTTTAGATTATTTGTTAAAACTGCTACTTCAACTACATATAGTAGTTATGCAACTATTCCTAGTGGAACCTCTGGTTGGTATACTTTTGTCTGGAAGCATAATATTCCTTTGGGGTTTAATGATCCATGCGCTTTTGGTTACGAGTTTCAGGATAATCCATTTGATACTGGAAGTTATTATAATCCTCTGACTCTAACATATAATTTTGTAGGTGGGGCCATATCGACAGTTCCTAATATTCCTAGCCCTGGTACGCCAACAGAGCTTAGGAGTCTCTATCTATCTAAATACTCTCATGGTTCTGCTCAGATAATAGTAGATGGCACTCCGATTCAAGATGCGATTGATTCCATGTCCAACGCTGGGGGAACCATTCTCGTCAAAGAAAGAACTGGAACAGGATCAGTTAATCTTTATGATCCCGGCAGACAAGATGTGGCATACCAACTTTTGTCATCGGCTGAAAATAGTTCTCTGGATTGGCGAGCACAATACGTTTATCTAGAAGACATTGGTGATGGGCGTGGTTACACTGGCGGTGTAGGCGGATTCTGCTCGGGCACCGGAGACATGATCCAAGTAGTAGACAGGTATATAGAACTCAGACCGTCTGCTAACCCTCTGCAGCCCTATCGTGCTGCTTTGGCTGCGGTAAATGGTACGGATTCTCATGCTGGATTGGGTGCCCCATTTGAATCTGCATGGGTTACAGCATCAAGCGATGAATTTTTCAGACAAGCACAAGATGAACTTAGACAAACACTCTATTTCAGACCAGCAGTAGATTTGGCTATTTCTGATGGTCTTGGTTCTCTTGGGCAGTTCTGTTACTTTGATCATAGTATCCTTAATGGGTTCGACGGAATGTCTGAAGGTATCCGTCAAGTAGTTATCGATAATGGTGTTCTTACTCCATCTCAGGGAGGAAACGAAACAACTTATTTGAATGCATGGTTGCAGCAAGCGATTGTTCAAATGGATACCGACCCTGCTCACGCTGATCATTCTCGTGTTATAGCTCAGCAAAAGTTCTTGAGTGAAGGCAAATTGAATCTAGAACTTCCATTGAATTGGTTGACTTACGGTGATAGTTATTCTATCACTTCGACTAGTCCTCCTTATTCTTCTGGCGTGGGTGGTTCCGTTGTCTATGATTCTTTTAACTTTAATAATAGAAACTTTACTAGTTATTGTTCTGTTATGTCATACCCAGGACACACACCTCAAATCACTGGGTTGACTGGAGATTTTGAGTCCAACGAACGCGCAGTTCGAATCACGGGTTCGTCAAAGGTTGGTGTGTTTGGTCTAGATATTTCTTCTACTAATACTTCTGGACATCCATATGCAGACGGAGTAATTATTGATACTTCTACTGAGGTAGCAATATGGAGTAACACTATCCATGATTGCACTTCAGGTGTAGGTGTTAACGGTGCTTTGGGTGGCGGGGCAGACAAAGTAGATACATGTTACAATACTGTTTATAACACATCCGGTTGGCTGGACACTATGGCCTCAGCTATCTCTTACTACCAGGTCAAGAATGTTGGTGGCGGGGATGATAGTGATGGCTATTCTTGCCGTATTATAGGCAACTTCTGCTACAACAACCTGAACGATGCCTCATATGGTGGAGCCATCACAGATGGTAATGGTATCATCGTAGACATTACTAATGGTGATTATAACGCCGATTTAACAGACTACACCGGTCATATCTTGGTCGCTTTCAATATCTGTGTGGCGAACGGTGGTCGTGGTGTTCATGCATTCTTCTCTAGAAACGTACACCAATACTTTAACACTTCGGCTTTGAATCTTCGCAGTGCAAGCATGGTTTCAGCAGGAGAAATAACACAGTACGGCAATCAAACTGGTGCGCAAACAAAATATAACGCTATCCTTACAAGACCCGATAGGAACGTCTGGTTTGTTGGTGCAGAGTCAACGGTTACACCTGAACACAACTTAATCGCCAGGGGTGCTAGCCCTGCTATAACTGGTACG